>Ga0315280_10000403_pt1 | contig 80306 bp, 105 predicted proteins | sample YL17G06_40_MG_FD_203697 | JGI IMG/M metagenome (GOLD analysis project Ga0315280, IMG submission 203697) | Sediment microbial communities from Yellowstone Lake, YNP, Wyoming, USA - YL17G06_40 | ecosystem: Environmental > Aquatic > Freshwater > Lake > Sediment | place: USA: Wyoming | collected... | reverse complement strand
GCGTGCGAGGCGTGGTGATGGTAAGTTTTTGCGGTTTGGGGCTTCTCGTGTTGAGTTGGAGGTTTTTGTTCGGGATCCTTTGGTTGGTGAGTGGTTGAAGCGGTATGGTGCTGAGACTGTTCGTTGTCATAAGCGGATTTTGTTGAGTTTTTTTAATTGGTTGCGGGTTGTGAAGGGGTTCGCGTTGGGGCCGGCTGAGTTTTTGAATGAGGTTACGAGGCATCGGAAGAGTGATGATGTTGAGGCGAGGCGGTGGGGTTTGAAGCTTGTTTTGGAGTTCAGCCGGGATAATCCTGACTATGCCGATTGCGGCATTGGGCATAGGTATCACTTGTTCGCTACGGTGAAGACTTTTTGTGATTATTACGAGGCGGATTTGACTTCAGGCAGGAATGTTTTCGGTAAGCATCAGGCACGCAAGTACAAGGTTAAGCAGATGGACATGGAGACAGCACGGAAGATTCTGGGTATTCTGCCGCAGCGCGAGAGGACCATCTGCCTGATCCAGTTGCAGAGCGGGATGAGCATCGGCGATGTGCTCAACAAATTTAACTTTCAGCTGGACAATGTGGAGAAAGCCATCAGAGCCAGTGCTCAGAGAATCAAGATTAACTTCGACGAGAGAAAGGGAAACAATCTCAACTACTTCACGTTCATTAGTGTGGACGCGATTCAAGAGTTGAAGAAGTGGCTAGCGCGCAGGAGGCTTATGGCGGAACAGTTGGAGGACAAAGTGAACAGTCAAGCCATATTCATCAACATGAAGGGCGGCGCTTACGACACGGACGATTGTTTAAGAAACTTCAGAGCATACTTGAAAAAAGCGAAGATGTACGACGGACCTTGGAGGCTCACAAGCCACATGTTCCGCAAGCTCTTCAAGACCGAATCCCGCCCGCCAGAGAGGGGAATCGACCAGGACTGCGTGGAGTTCATGATGGGACACTTGAGCGGAATAGCGAGCATAGGCAACGTGTACGACAAGACCCCGGAGCTCTACGGAGAAGTCATAGAGAAAGAATACGCGAAGCTGGAGCCCTTCGTGAACGTTTACAGCGGACACCGAACAGCAGAAGACCTGCACCTGACGGAGAGTGAACTGCAAGAATTGAAGGAACTGCTTTCTCAGATGAAGCAGGGGAAAGTACGGATCACTCAGTGACTACTCGGCGAGAACGCCCCTGAAGACGATGTTTTTTTCAGAAGTTTTAGTGCTGTGAGTCGCGTTTTCCACTGGCACCAACCACACTTTCAAGGCTGGATGACCGAAATATTCAATCCTTTTCGCCGTCAGGTTTACGACTTTGCCGGTGCGCATCAGTTTTAACATTTTTGCCTCGCCTTTTCTCAGCAATTCCAACAAGAGTGCGCTTGGGTTCGGCTCTATTCCCTTGTTCTCCTTCAGAATCCAGTCACCCACCCGCCGATTAATCAGCGAACTGCATTTAGGCGTTATCTCCAAGACTTTGCCTTCGTAGTCAACGATAAGCCAATGGTCATCATCAGGTTCTTCTCGGCTCTCGTCTATGTTTGACTCCTCTTTAGTGTAGACTCCCAAGTTTTCAGCCCTTTTCCTAGCCGAGTCTTCTATGAACTGTGCTATGCTCCTATAACCGTATTGAGGGTTGCGTTTAATCCAGTTTTCAATGTTGTCGCAGAACTCTTTCTTCAAGCTGAGGTTTCTGAACTTGCTAATGCTAACTCTCCTCATTCAACGCACGCACCATAATCTTTCTTAGATGGCTCAGTCTAATAAATATAACGGAGTTATGCGTGAGTTGTGCATGATTCCTCAGTTGCCGAAGGATCCCAATTCAGCCCTCAGGAAGTTTCCATCCTTGGTGGCGCCTTTTCTCTATGGCTTCTCGTATCTCGTCTTGGGATAGGGCAAATTGGATGTGTTTGCACGAATCGTTCTGGTCATGCGTACACATGATTCCTTTCGGCTTGAATAGGATTTGCACAGCTTTTTGTAGGTCTGGGTCCCAGACTAGGACGCCATCCTGATTGAGGTTGATGTGCCACATCGTTTTTGGTGGGCCTATAAGCTCTTTTTCATGCTGGCGATAGTACCATCCGACCATTGACCGGATTACTTCCGTGTCGTTTTCTAGGCATAGAAATGTCTTTATTCGTTTGAATCTGTCTGCAGACTCGCCCTTTAGCTGAATGTTAAGCCTTACGGTCTTCCCTTTTTTCTTGGACATTGTAACACAAATTATGTATAAACGTAAGGTTGCTATTAAGAGTTATTGGCGTATTGATTTCACGAAAAATCTTATATGTATATACATAAAGTATGTACGATGGCGATAATATGGCAAATGAAGAGAAAGAAGTGAGGATAAACTGTACCCTCACTGGCCAAGTAGCCGAGAAGTTCCAAGCAATCAAAGATTTTACGAATTTAACTAACAAAACCGAGATCATCCGGCTGATTCTTTCTGACTTTTACAAGTCAAGCATCAAGGAGGAGTCTTAGGTTGCACGTGCGGTGCAGGTGGTGGTGGTCGCAGTTCCCAAAGTCTTATAAGCAAAACTCACGTAAAAATCACGCATTACTGGAGGAATGCGATGAGCGGCGAATTTAAAAGTGTCAGCCTCAGCAAACCCCTATACAACCTCATCTTAAAATTCATTGAAGCCCATCCCGAGTACAGAAGTATAGCCGATTTTGTAAGCGAATCAGCCAGAGTGCGAATGCAAGAACTGGGCCAAGGAGCGTCTGAACATGCCAGATGAGAGCATCCAGGTTGTGAGAGAAATCGTTGTCGAGGCCAGAAAGCTCAAGAATCAAAGCAAAGAAATACCGCAAATTCCTGCTGCTGAAAGAGAAGTAATCAGAAGCGAGTTAGTTGACATCGCATACAATCTCATACACAAACACGCGTTCACCATCCCCCAGGTTAGACATTTTCTCCATGAACTCTTAGATGTTTCAGTATGAACTGTTCGTCCGACGAACACTGGACAATCCAGATTGAGAAAGCCAACGCCAATTGGAATTTAAAAAAAGGTCGAAAGTTAGATTTTTGTAAATACAACAGTTTTTTTTAAACGAAAGTTTTTTATTGTTTAGCATCACAATAGAAAACCCTTTCGCAGGGCAAATAGCATGAGGGCTCTCCTTCAAGGGTCAACTCTTTATGGGTTGATTTGTGGTGATGGAAGCAATGCAAACCGTGAATAGACTAAGTCCTTCGGGGACTACGTGTATGGAGCTACAAGAACGTACAGATGCCTCCCTAGTCTGTACCTCTTCGGAAGAACCATTAAATTTCACGTTTCCACAAAGGAAACTAAGCTCTGTGCACATTGTCGAAGGGAAATTTAACCCTAGCAATCGACTAGGAGCTGAACCTAATAGGTTCCGAACACCCATTGTGGATATTGAAGATACGCTGTTGATGCCGTGCACCTCGGCAAGAGCAAGGCTGCTACTGAAAACTGGAAAAGCCCTTGCGAAGCGAAACAAACTTGGCATGTTCTACTTGCAACTTAACCGCGCGGTAGACATTACCAATCAACCGCTCGTTTTAGGTGTTGACCCCGGCAGCAAATGTGAAGCGTTTTCTGTCGTCGGCACGAAAGATACTGTGCTCAACATAATGTCTGAAGCGACAACGTGGGTCAGCAGGGCAATAGAGCAGCGACGAAACATGCGAAGAGCAAGACGCTTCAGAAAAACACGGCGTAGAGAACGTCGATTCAACAATCGACTCGCAAACAGGAAGCATGTTCCGCCGTCAACCAAAGCTCGATGGGATGCGAAACTCCGTATAATCAGTCAACTTGAAAAGATTTTGCCAATCCAAACAGTGGTTGTTGAAAATATCAAGGCGGTAACCCGAAAGAACGGAAAACGATGGAACCGCAGTTTCTCGCCGTTAGAAGTTGGCAAACAACACTTCTACAAGCAAATTGGCTCAAAGCTTGTAGTGAAATCAGGGATAGAAACCAAAGCGTTGCGAGAGTCATACGGCTTGGAGAAGCTGAAGAATAAGAGTAAACCCGTTTTCGAGACGCATTGTGTTGACGCTTGGGTGCTTGCAGCACAGCCTACGACACGAAGCCTCTATTACATGGTTCCATTACGTTGGCACCGAAGACAGCTTCACCGACTTCAACCTGAGAAGGGCGGCAAAAGGAATCGATATGGTGGCACGCTGTCGCTTGGGCTGAAACGCGGAACCTTGATTAAACATCAGAAGTATGGTTTGTGTTTTGTCGGCGGGTTCTTGAATGGGCAACTCAGTTTACACAGCATGAAGAATGGAGAAAGATTGACTAAAAACTCGAAGAAAGAAGACTGCGAAGTCCTGACACGTATAGCGTTCAGAACCCGATTCCTCGCGGGCTGTTAGGAGAGACGGAAATGAGTGTCGACGGTCATGCGCACGAAGTTAAAATGAAGTTAAAAAATAGCAAGCGCAGATTTTTACTTGGCTATAGGCTTTCAGCTGTCGGTAAAGTTGTGCTCAGACAGTTGGGAGAAGGAAATTCACAAGCGGAAACCGCGAGAAACCTTCAATTTTCAAAACCAAGGGTAAATTATTGGTCTCGCAAGTTCCTCAGAGAAGGCTTTCTGAGAGAAAAAAATTACGGTCGACCGAAACAATACGAACTAACCGCTCTTGGTGCAAAACTTCTCACAGGGAGTGATAGGGTGTTTCCGTTGCCGTGTGTGATGGAGGATTATGCTTTTAAATATGCTTTGGTTTCGGATGTGAGTCGGATTGAGTGGGAGAAGTTGGGGGAGCCTCGGAATTGGGAGAAGTTTGGGATTCATGTTGGTGAGGTTAGGGTTGAGAAGACGAGTAAGAGTATTATTATTCATACGGGGCAGTTGAGTGGGTTTGACCCTGATGATTTGTTGTTTCAGGCTGGTCAGATTAATGCTTTGGTGAAGGCGATTTTGCAGGATAGAGGGGTTGTTGTTGCTGCTGTTGGGTTGCCTTTGCATAAACCGTTTTTCAAGTTTTACACGCCTGAGGCTGATGTTGTTCATAAAGTGTTTGGTAATGTTTCTACTGTGAATGGGACGATTGATAGTAGTCCTCCAGATAGGCTGCCTCATCAAGAACATGATAGAGCAGCGGCCAGAGACTTTATCGACATGGGGTCTCGAGTCAGAATGTTGGGAGAACGTCAAGGGGCTCTTGAAGCAAAGATGAATGGGATCGACGAGAAGCTGGATCGGATTGTACAGTTGGAAGAGCGGTTCACAACAGCTTTTGAACGGTTTGTTGAAAGGTTTGCAGGGGAAGAAGAATTGAAGAAACCTGGAGACAAGTCTGAGCCGCTGCCAGATTTCTACTCGAGATAAAGCTACCATTCTAATTGACCAATGGTATATGGTTATATCCAGTTGAGCGGCCAGAGACTTTATCGACATGGGGTCTCGAGTCAGAATGTTGGGAGGAAGAGTTATATGCAGAACAAACTAAGGTAAGAATATGCCAGATGAAGTTGAACTCTTGAAAAACCTTCAAGACGCACAAACAAAGTTTCTACGCCCTGAAAATCTAGCGAACATAGCTAAAATGTTACTTAATCACCAAGCAGGGTTATTTGACCGTATAAGTCAGGCAACATCGGATGATTTTGATTCAGCACTTTTTGAAGAAACTACTGTAGACCTTTCAACAATAGAAGATATATCCTGCTATGTCGCTGATATTCACAACATTCTTGTACTAAAGCTTAAAATTCAGAGAAGTCAAGCAGAAAAAATATAAAACGCAGCTGGGAGCTAAATGGATGCAGAGAACATTGTTTTCTATCTTGGCGTTGGGAAGCCTTGTCCAGACTGTTTAAAGTATTTGGGTAAGGAAATTTTCTTCTCGAACAGTCATGATCTGGCTTGTCATCGACAAGTCTGTGACGCTAAAGTTAGGAAGATGGGTTGGAAGCCGAGCGGTCACGGCGATAATAAGGAGTGGACTTCTGTGGATAAGGACCCCGACTTGGTGAGGCAGATTCAGATGAGCGGTCCTGTTGTTCTTGCAGGATTCAAGCATTCAATCAGCTTAAACGGTAAGTGGCTAATACGGGAACTCATTCAGAATGTCTGAGTTTTGGTTTTCGGAAGATCCTGCGTTTTATGCGAATGAGCATTTGAGGTTTGCTGCCGTCACAGTTCTCTACTTGCTGAACTGTCAGTTCTACATCTCTCAATTCATTGGCGACTAAGATGCGGGTGTTTACTGCGCGTGTCAGCTGACTTTTTAGCTCGATGACCTTGCGGGGCTTCAGTTTATGTTGAATTTGGTGCTGCATGGTCTTCACCAATCAAATACGCGATGAGGTATATATTTATTCAGTGAGGACAAAGTGATGCGTTCAAAAAGCGATAGTTCCATACAATTCGATAAACCTTATATGCCTTGGGTAGTGTTTGGTGTTGCTCTTATACTTATTGACTTGGTCATTTCAAAGCCAACGTCGTGGACATTTGCTTACGGAGTCGTCTATGGCCTTTCTGGATTAACCATTGCCGTCATGTTGTACTTGGTCGAGCAAAAAAAGATAACTACAATAGGGATGTTAGTGGGAGCGCTTGTCAGTCTATTGCCTGACGCTGTCAGCATTGGCTTCGTTGGCTATCTTAATGCAACCACGGCTATATGGATAGGCTTGGTCGGATTAGCAGCTATGTACGTGCTGAACACAAAGGAAATCATTGGAAAATATGATGAGAAAGCGTCATATCTTATACTGTTTCCTTTTGTCATGTGGGCAGTATTTGGCGGTCACTACATACTTGTCAGAATGCAAAATAATATGCCGTTGCCTTGGCAAACACTATTCTACCACGTTTCATTCATAGCGTTCTCAGTCAGTGCCATAGTTAGATTCGTTAGCGCCGAATCTGAAGACATGCAGAATGTTGAGTGGTTGTGTGCGCTCTTAGTAGTTATCAGTGCGCTATTGCTAACTGTTGGGCTCGGCTGGGGCTTACTTTGGAGTTAAAGTGCAATCGCACTCAAAAAAGTCGGATTGCCGTCCTGCTATTGATTAAATCCTATTTGGTTCGCGCATGCGTATTTCTCTTTTAGTGGCTAGGTGAAGAAGTTGAATATGAAAATGGACATGAAAAAGATGAAAAAGGTTTCGACAATACTGATAACTATCGGTGCACTGTTTCTGGTGGTGGGCATCTCATATTTAATGTTGCCTGCTTTAGCGGTTACGTATGGTCCTGCATATCCTGGCACGACGATGGCTTTCACTGGAATAAGCTCGGTGACCTGTACTCCGACGCAAACCGTAGGCGGTGCAGTCAATATACATGTAGGAGTCAAGGACTTCCACAAGGCAGGGCAGGGATACGACTTTCGGGTGACAATAACAGACGAAGACACAGGAGCAGTTTTAGATACTTCATGGATGGGGCACGTTTACGCGTACGAAACAGCGGGACACGACTATGTGTTTGTGATGCCTAATAAACCGTGGAATCTCAAAGTAGAAGCAAGTTTTTCGGGGGACGGATCTGCCTACTATCCGGGTGACACCAATAATCCAGCATTCATAGCGATAGATTTAACATCCCCGACTATCGACATTTTCACACGGCAAAGTGACGCCTCGTTATACGTCCACGGTCTGCTTGCGTTCTCTGGAATTGCGCTGATTGCAATAGGGTTTGGACTGCAACGCTATCCGGAAGAAATACATGCCTTTCTCTATGCTTGAGTTACCTACAGCAATAACCCGACATGATTCTATTCTTTTTTTCTCTTCTGAAGGTTGCGGCGTTGCGTCTAAGGATGCTCGTAGTAAAGAGCATCATTAAGTAGTGGAGATAGTAGCTTTATACTATGCGTGTCCACTCAGACGACTTTGGTTTCAAGATGAAACATACGCGAAATGTTGTCGACTTTGCTATCGGCTTATCCAAAAGTCTTTCATCAAGGGAAATTGCAAAACGTGTCTTCCAGAAATTTGGCATTGATGTCAGTCATGTTACCATCAACGATTGGATTCACGAGCCTGGATTGAACAAGGGTTCTAAAGTCTTAAAAGGGCAGCAGGAGAAAGAGTGTTCTATGTCTGAGTTGAATTTGTTCGAGCAGTTGTTAACGAAAGGGTTCGCCACAGCAACCATGGGAGCTTACGGTAAGGTTCTCGTAATTCCCTCCAAAGACTTCGCGAATGATTGGAATAGCATCCTCAGAAAAGAGGGACATAACGTGTTTGCCCAGAGTTATCAGGGACGCGCTGCCTTTCTGGTAGCTTTTGAACGTCGAGTAGTTACGCATCCTACGACACCAGAAAAGATAGTTGATACGAAGGACAAGAACCCGTTCTGGTGGTCTTCTGATGATGAAAGGCGTCTTCTGAAACGTATGAAGGAAGTCAAGGGTGAAAGTATAGGCGATAAAGCCAAGAATCTACTTTCCGAGTTTCCTGGGAGAACCCTTCACGCGTTGAAGATGAAATACGCCAAATTACTAAAGTACTCTATCCTTTCTCAAACGGCAGGACCACCAGAAGAAATCGCAACAGCGGTTTCTGAGAAAGAAACTGTTTTAAGCCAAACGGCAGGTCTGCATGAAACAATGCGCGAAGGTTTGGGGCTGCCAGGCAACATCGAAGATGAAGGAGACGATCATCCTCCTGGTTGTCCTTTCGTAAAGGTTGAGTGGGTAGATGCTGTATGCGCCCCTGATCCTATCTGTTTAAGGGATGTTGGATCAATTCCGCTGCACAGAACAATATCAACAGGATTCCTAGTCCACTTTTGCGAAGAATCAGTCACTTTAGCAGGGACATATTGCCCAAAAAACCGCGACTTGCCAAGGGATGAGGATTTGGCATGTGAGTTGACGGTTATTCCACGAAAAACGATTGTCAAGATTTTAACACTGGTTGAAGACCAGACTATCTATAAGAACGGCGAATGGCTTGATGTGGACGGTGCCTTTATCACAGCGTCGATTTCGTCCCCCAAAAAAACATAGCATTTTTTCGTAAAAACTGATATTTCTTTGGCGGCGTACGCGTTGCGAAGATCTGGAAGTAAAATTGCGGACGAGTTGAGGCTGATGAGGAAGGATATCACACAATTAGCGAATGTTCTTGAAGAGTTACTAAAGAGAAAGAGGCGATGATAGGACGCATTCTTTTTTATTTGTGTATTTATTATTTGAGATGTGTAGAGTTTGGAAACAATAAAAAAAATCGAATCCATATTGCTAGGATTAGGTGCAATTCTTTTGGCAATGGGACTTTCATATCCAATGTTGCCTGCTTTAGCGGTTACGTATGGTCCTGCATATCCTGGCACGACGATGGCTCTCACTGGAATAAGCTCGGTGACCTGCACCCCTATGGCACAATCCATAGGCGGAGCAGTAAACCTGTATGTAGGCGTTAAGGACTTCCACAAGGCTGGGCAGGGATACGACTTTCGGGTGACAATAACAGACGAAGACACAGGAGCAGTTTTAGATACTTCATGGATGGGGCACGTTTACGCGTACGAAACAGCGGGACACAATTATGTGTTTGTGATGCCTAATCAACCGTGGAATCTCAAAGTAGACGCGTATTTCTCGGGCTACCCGGGTGACACCAATAATCCGGCGCATGTAGCGATCGATTTAGTAACATCGACAACATCGCAGACCGCAACATCATCCACTCGGACCACTACAAATAGCGGTACAACAACATTAGTTCTGACGACAACAATCCCGACCACGATTACTACAAATGATTATACGACCACGTCAATTGTGACGGCAGATTATACGACCACATCAATTGTGACGGCAACGACTCCGACCGACGGTGGGATTTTCACACACAAAAGTGTTGCTTCATTGTATGCTCACACCATGTTTGCGCTGTCTGGAATTACGTTGCTTGTGATAGGGTTTGGGCTGCACTATTCCAAACGCTGGAAATAAAACTGACCCGTTGACTCCGAAAAACTGGTTCGCATATTTTGTATGCGATAGCTGGAATAGATGCCGTAGTTGTGTCACATGAAGTATGATGCGGTTCGTTTAACCGTTTACTGGACTAAAGAGTTCAAATGGACAATGCTGCTGACTTTTATTCTTCTAATATGCGTTATTTGCGCGGGAGTTCAACAAGGCTTACATGCACCAATAATTTCTGCACAAGAAGAAGAACACAGGATTGAGCAGATACGCTACAACGCAACTACAGAGTTCATATTCTTGAACAACTGGCCTATTTTCGTTTCTTCATCCATTCCTATCATCGGTTGGATACGTGGAATCACTGATTGGTGGAGTTCAGGCATTAGCATAGGAAAACAGTTTGAAGTGGCCAACGTCACAACATTTCTCTACGTGCTTATCTGCAATCCATTTGTCTACACTGAAGGTCTATGTTTAAGCCTGTTCATTGGAGAATCTGTGTACTTGGTCATCTTGGGCACGCAGAATCTCTCAAGCGCAAAGGCGAGACTTCGAAAATACACTTGGATAACTCTTCTTGCTGCGTCAACCTTAACCTTCATAAGTGCGTGGGCAGAGTATCTCCTGATTCAAAGGCAAAGTGCTGGTTGGTTTGTGCTTCTCGCAATATTCTTTGTTGCAGTATTTATCATCGCCGAGCTCGAAAGAAGGCGAGCCTAAAAGAAAGACGTAGACGTATTAAGTGTTCGTCGGACGAACATTTTTAAAGAAGAAATATCATTGTTCGTTTCAAGAAGACAAAAATCATGAGAGGAAGACGTTGTGCTGTTTGCAGAGACAGAGTTGCAGTTGGAGAAGGAACGTACTACGGTCGGCGTCTGATTCATAGAAAATGCAAAGAATTAGCTAAACTCCAACATTTTCAGCTTTTGACGGGGCATCCATAGCAGTAAATGTGGTTGTCACATGTAGGGCACTTACAGCCTTCCTTTGGATAGACTGGCGCTTCATTATCCAATGCTTGTGTCGTCAGTTCTTCAACACTTTTCTCTTTCTGTGCGAAAGGTTTAAGAAGATCCTTCTGTTTTTCGGTTAGGTCTTCTTCAAGGAATTGAGAACTTATGTTCTCCGATGGTTTCTCCCGGACTACTGAATGTTCCATGTGTTTATACTCGTCTGGCAAGCATCTACGTACATGTTGCGGCGAGAAAGGCACGAGAGGCCACTCTGGATTAGTCAGTCTCTCGCAGACATCCTCTTGTTTTACAGGCTCAACCATTCTCCCGTTGACCATGCCGCCTGTAGTTGAAAGGAGTCGTGCGATACGCAGAAGTCTATGGCGAGTTGATTCTTCTGGCACATCTCTTTGCACGTTATCGTGTAATATTATTAGTTCACGATGAAGCGGACTTTCCACTTTTAGAACCCTGCTTGGCCATTTGGAGTCTGCAGCTACACGATGTTTTCCAGACAGAAGGTCATTAGGATTTTCTGCGTCGTAAATTATCTCTTTCAAATAACCAACAGTCATGACGCTTTTCCTAAGCATTTCAACATGGTTCTTATCCAGAACTTCACTACTCAACTTTATAACCTCTTCTTCTTCCCATAAACGTTAAATAACCTGTAGATTACTATTTAAAGCTATGGAAACCTCGCTGACAATACAATGTGGAATAGTCGCGTTGACAAAGAGGAAGCAGCAGTTTCTCAATAGAGAATATGACAACTTGCAGCATTTTCTCCAAACCAAAGAAGACTTAGGTTTGTGCTCTGCCAACAAACAACAAGCACAACGATTCTACAAAGTCGTCAAGAAAGGCAAAGAATATCCGTTAAGCGTCAGATGTGACCTTCTTAAAATCAAAAGAGTGGGCAATGTTGTTTCGGAGCATTGGGCTAAAATTCCTGTAAAGGGAACAAGAAGGCTTTGGGTGGCTATCAAACCCCATAGGACTTTTCCAGAACAGTTCAAGGTTTGCGAATCAAAACTCTATAGGCGAAATGGCAGGTTCTACTTGAATGTTGCAGTCAAAGGCGAGGTTACTTTGAACACATCTTTCCGCAAGGTTCTTGCCGTAGATTTGGGTGAGAGAACCATTGCAACAACCGTGTTGCTCTCCAATGGAATAATCTCAAAACCGCATTTCTACGGTGGGAAGGTTCGTGGACTTCGTAGGCATTATGCGTGGCTTCGCAAGCGATTAGGCGAAAGGAAAGCTTTGGATACTATTCGGAAAATCAAGGACACGGAGAAACGTAAAGTCAACGCTATTCTGCATAAGATTAGTCGTGACATTGTTGATGAGGCTGAACGTGAAAACGCCATAATAGTTCTTGGCGACTTAACGGGTATTCGGCAGAGGACAAAAGATAAGGGTAAACGGTTCAACAGGATTGTTGGCGGCATGCCTTTCTATCGTTTGACTCAGATGATAACGTACAAGGCGACATTGAAGGGTGTGCTCGTAGTAATGACGAGTGAGGCGTACACAAGTCGGACTTGCCATGTTTGCGGTTGCGAAGGCGAACGGAAGACTCAAGGATTGTTCATTTGTCGTCACTGCGGGGAATACAACGCTGATCTTAATGGAGCCATTAATATTGGAAAGAAATTTGAGAGGGACTTAGGCTATATGCCTTTGTCTGGGGTTGCGTGTGAACCAGCCCTTAACTCAACTGCTCTTAGATTGGAGAAGCCACCCTTAGGGTGGTAGTTCACTTCGTTCTCCTCAATATCGCTAAAACGGAACTTATTAGGTTGGGATCTACATTTAAGCGTTCCCCTGCATGTAGGTATTCTGCTGCTCCGTAATCCTTCATTGTCAGGGCAAAGCAAGCATTAGTGTAGCTTTTTAGTGAAAATACAATTCCCGAGCCCACCCAGAACCCTCCGACTTTAATCAAATTTTTCTGTAGTTTGTCGAAGAACTCTTTTTCTTCGACAATAGTATTTGTTTTTGGATTCTGCCATTGTCCATGTACAAACCATTGATGACATAGGGCTCTGCCCATCTGGATTAACCTCAAAACTTGTGGGTCTTCCATCAACGGCTTCTTTGTCGTCGGCACTTCAGGTTGCATCATGACGCTCCACAACACAAAGTCCCAATCTTTAGATCGGATTTTGTATCGGTTTGGTTTTATTCCCATGCCTTGCCATGTTCCTTCGCTTATTCTTCGTCTGCCAGGAAAGATTGGTTCAAAAGTAATTTGCGGGCGTAATCCTCTATCCCGCTCCATCAATTGCCATACATACACAAACGTGGTAATGGAAAGCCGTCGGGCCTCTATTGATTGTCCGTTTGTTTTTTGTAGGATTGCAGCTGCCCCCACTTTTCTTAGAAACCTGCCTAGGTAGTCTGCAAAGAAAACTGCGTCTCTTCCAATCATGCCGAACTCTTCACATAATTCAGAGCCGTTTTCAAGCATGTTGCGGATAGTTGGATGTTCACTACAACTTTGAAATATGCGAATTTGCCTCGCGCGTAATCCAACATCTTTGCTCCCGCCCACACCTTTCGCTAAAACTTGATACAAATCTTTTCTCGTGATAGTGTTACCTTGACCTCGCCCGAACGCTAAATTCGTCGGCGGTTTTCCCTGTGAACCCAGCTTGAAGTCGGTTGTAAATGAACCGTTCTCTTCCTCGAACGCTTCTTCAACGTTGTCTTCCTTCGCGTTCTCAGTCGATTTATTTTTTGGATGTCTGGTTTCCTCGCTTGCAATGTAGTTTGTTAGATGCTTCACGTTTTCGCCGTTATTACGTTTAGTAGCGCAATTCATGCAGTAGCACTCATTGTCTATTTCTCGTAGTGCAAGGGATCCGCATTCAGGACAGATTTTTTCGTCGAGGCTTTGTAATAGTTTCAGTCTATGTGTGTCTGACATTTCCGCCAGAATTTGCATAATTTTGTATGCAGGATCGGCTTCGTACATGATGTTCTGATTACTGTTGCTTAGTTTTGAGAAAAAAGAGTTGCGCCATAAAAAAATAAAACCATAAATATTTTATACTAAAACAATGTAGGTAGTGTCTGGGCTTTTGGTTGACCAGTGAAAGTAAGGAAAAAAAAGAGGCGCTTGCCAAAACTACTGTCGAAGTGCCTAAGTCTCTGTTGAAAGAATGGAAACAACAGTGTCTCGACAAGAACAAAAAGATGGGACACGTTCTTCGGAACGCCCTCAAACTGTTTTTCAGTTTGAGAAGTAACCTTGATTTTGATGAAGCATATCAAGAAGCTACGTGGCGCGTTCAGTTTTCCTCGGACCCCGAAGACACGCTTGAACTGTCTCTGTCCATTGATGACGTAAAAATCCTCCATAGGTCGATTCACGCAGCCTTGAAAAAAGCAGGAGAACCAACGAATGAAGAAACGTAATGCAGTCATCGCCGTATTGGTAGTAATCTTCGTTCTCTTCTGCATCTTTGCGGCGCTGACAAATCTGATAGACCTTAGCAGCTTCAATTTGGCAATGTTGCTTGACGATGGTACAATGCGTCTCCTTATTATAGTTCTCGTTTGCGTGACCGCCATGCAGAGTGTCGGCTTGTATCTTCTTTCAAAACGTCCTCAGGTCTCCCAGATACAGGTTGACCCACTTGTCGAGCGTGAACAGCGGGGTCGAGGTCGACCGAGAAAACCATGTCAACTTGCTCTTGCAGGAGTTTTGCTCTGCCCATTAGAGCCATCTCTCGACCTTGACCCGGACTATGTGGCGCGGGTTAGCAATGCCGTTGCACATTACCAACATGAAAAATTGACTGGAAAGCCAGAAGAATCAAAGCTCAAAGAGCCTGAAGACATAGAAGCAGACCAGAAGGCTGCTAAGGAACAAGAGGAAAAACCTGACAAGGACAAGGAAAAAGAAGCCCCGAAAAAAGAAGAAAGTGTTGGAGACTTGATGGTGACCATTCTGGAGAAGAAAACACAAAAAGACAAAGAGGAGCGAAAATGAGGAAAATATTGGCGATTGTGGTTGTTGCAGTAATCTTCGTCATGCAATTCAGCTCTGGAACAATGGTATCTGCATATGCGCCACCAACTTATACTATTTCTTTGGAGTTGAATGGAATCTACGCGCCAGCAAGACTTATTGTTCAATTCAGGTACGCTCAACACGTTTCTGGAGCGGTAAACGTGTCTACTTTGAGCGGGCGATCGCTTTGGACATCGCAAGTCAGTCCGGTAAGTTTTGAGTTTGATGCTAAGGATGTGGATTCGTACGAATTTGACTTGTTGTTCGATTACAACAGCACCGTTGAGCAGTCTCTTGAACTTTCGTATTGGTCTGGGACGCTTGCTCCTAACACGGAACGTTATCACGTTAACACCTCAAGCATCTGGATTCATTTTAGACTTGTAGTAAACACGGAACCTGTGATTCCGTCAAAGGAAGCGATAGCGGAGCAAGTAGTCCTCCAGGTCAAACAGGATTTACAGGATTACATGGGGGAGATTAGGAATCTGACAGACCAATTTACGCAAGCCATTTACACGATGTTCGCATTAATAGTGGGTTCAATCATATCCAGCATCTTAGCTCTTATTGTTGCCTTCTATGCAATTCGTACTGCACATCAAGAAGGGAGGCGATAAACATGGCGGATTTAGGTGGAACCTACACGGTGGTTCGTCGTAGTTTCACTGAAGTCTTGGTTAAGAACGAAAAGAAATCTGTGTGGACGGTGGTTCTTCGTAACAGTGATGGGCACTGTCATACAATAACTAGTGGAAACAAAGCATTGTGGGATGAGTACCCGTTTGGCGCAGAAAAAGAGCTTATAATCGAGAAAAGTCGTCAAACTAGTTTAGCAGTAGTCGCCGTTCGAGAAACACATGATCCTGAAGAGGAAGGAGCGGACGAATGATGGCAGACATAACGCCCATTTCATTCCTACCACTAATCGTTTTCTTAGTGGTCGTCGGTATCCTAGGCGTCATCGTTTTAATGTGGTATCTCTCTCGAACTAAAGCAGCCACGACAGAAGCACGCATCGGACAATTTGAGATCGACATTTTGCCGTCGGGAGATAGAGTGTCGGGACTCACAAGTTTAGCCAGATCTCTCGTCAAGCAAGAATACCTACAAGTTCTGGCGCAAGCTGAAAGAATCACTGATGCCCAAGCTAAAAAAATGAACAATGCGTTCGAAGACCTATTCCTCTACGCTATACGCGGAAAGGGTCGAGGCAAACAACTCATCGTCAGCACAGAAAATATTGAGGACCCAAAATTCAACATTCCTCTGGGGCAGGTGTTCGAACTGCCGTTCGGATACGTCACGAGACGACTGGTTGTTGCTGACGGGGTGAGTACAGAAAGGCAAGGCTGGACGGTTTACACAATTTATCCTCGAAATGTCCAAGTTGAAATCTTGGGCGCTGAACGTAAAGCTATGACTGATATTGGCGAGGCTGCTGCGTCGGTAAAAGAGGCTGCTATTCGTGTACAGAAAGAGATGCCTTGGCGAGAAGTGGCCGCAGCAAGAGAGAAACAGTTACATGAAGCACACGAACGGATTGCAGAGATAAGCCATGAAAACTCTGACCTCAAATTAGCGTTAGCCAACAAGCCGCTGCTGGAAGCAGAACGCCCGCCTGAAGTTGAAGTTCCTTCGAAAGGAATGTCTTTTGGACGACTCATATTCACTGCCATAGTTGGAGTTGCTTTCCAAATCAGCATTATTCCATATTTCAGACCTGAAATGGATCCGCTACCATATGCAATAGCTGCGGCGGTGGTCAGTTTCATAGCTTGGCCTTGGGTTTATGAGCACCTTCTTAAAAGATGGTTCTAATGGTAAAGAATGACGAGGAGGACGAGAAGGAAGAGAAAGAAGTCAGTTTTGAGAAGATACTTTACGAAGAATTCAAGGCAATGGACGAACAAATCGAGGATTTAAAGACTGAAGCCGAGAATTTAAACAAGGCTGTGAATGAGGTGACAAGCATAATCTATGCTCCAATCACTTTCGACGAAACAACCAAGAAACCAATCAAGCCAGGAGAATTTGAAGACCCAGAAAACTTTCGAAACAAACTCGACGCCCTCCATGTTTATCTTGGCAAGTCATTAGATTACGTAGTGCGTCTCGAGAAGCAAAGAGGCACAATCTTTCAGGAACAAGAGTCTGAGTCAGAACGCAAAGAAACACCCTCATCTCCAGTCAGCGTCACATTCGCACCGCCACAATCACAACCTCCTACTGTTCCATCTGAGCCTGAGAAGTTTGGCCTGTTCCGCTATTTGGACAGGAAAGAGGAAAGAAAATTTCAGGAACAGCAGCTTGAAATTCAGCAATCACAGCAACAGCCTATAGTGGCTACAACAAAAATCGTCGATGTTGTCGAGTTCGGGCGTCAGCTTCAACCCGCCTTCAACAAAATCAAAAAGTGGCTAACTGGAACCCTCGCAGAAATACGTCATTTTCCCGACAAGCACATCTACGTTGTGCGTCACGAAGAGTTAGCAATGTATTTTGGACAGACCGTCGGCGCCTTAGTTACGTTTGTCAGTGCTCGCATTGAATATCGACGCACCCTAATTGAAGGAAGAAAACTCGCTTTAATCCGAAATATCGCAAGAATCGCTGAAGCACAAAGCCTGACTCCATCTGTGCAGGTAGGGGGAACATTCGCATCGAAAGGATTCAAACTCAGCAAAGATGGGTTTAGTGAGAAGGTGTAAAACTGAGCAAAACTATTCAATACTTCAGCAGATTGGTGCAAATTCTTAACGTACAACTAGGCCATTTTTTCGACGAGACAAAACATATTTTAGTGCTCGGAAGTACGGGAGCGGGGAAGACAAGCACCCTTCTTCTTTTGTGTTATCTTTTTAATCATAATGGGGAAACCATTCTGTGGCGCGACGACACAAGCACCGAATGGTTGAGTCTGGTTGACACGTTTCCTTGGCGGGTTTTCGTTCCAATCGGGTGCGAGTTTTGCTACAAGCATCCTAACGTCGAATACATTTACTACGACCCATTCGATCTTCACACACTATTCAACGAAATTAAAAGAGGCGCGGTGCATGCTATCGAATTTGACCCATTCGTTTTTGAAACATCAGCATTCATTGGATTCTGGAGCAGATTTTTCTATGAGCTATACCGATGGAAAGGACCAGATGCACGGTCCAAACTAGCCTTCTTCACAGACGAACTCAACGACCTCGCAGCCGGCGCAAAAAGAGGATACGTCCCCCGACAACTACAACTCGCAAGCAACATATACCTCGCGCAGAAAAAATATCGCAAGGAAAAAATTAGACTTGTGTCGTGTTACGACGCTGGCACCAGAGTTCTCACACAGGAAGGAATGAAAACATACAATCTATTAAAAATCGGTGATAAGGTTCTCTCTGTTAATCCGCAAACTAAAGACATTGAATGGAAACCAGTGGTCAACATTTACGAGTACAACTATGAGGGAAAGATGATTCATTTTAAAGGTAAATCCTTTGATGTCTTGGTGACGCCCAATCATAAGATGCTGTTGTTAGACCAATCACGACCTTACAAATGGCAAAATCTCAAGTTTGAAGAAGCGTCCAAAACAAGCAAGAGAGCCATTTTTAGATTTCCGCAAGGCACTTGGGCGGAGCAGAAGTTTCCAGACCTTACTAACGATTTCTTCTACCTGTTAGGCTTGTATGTAGGTGATGGGTCAATTTACTCTGAAATCAAAGAGCCTACAAAGTCAGGGCTGCGCCGGAAAGATTACTTGGGTGTACGTGATGGCGTCGGTAGATTTTGTCAGCATGGTTCTCCTGCGACCTTGAGTTACCACCGGCCTCGAGTAACCTTGTTCATACCGCCTGAAGACAAATCGCGTAAGAAAGTCGAAGATGCCTTGACGAGGATGAACATACACTGGCACAATGACCATCACAAGAACCTGTACTTTGATACTGCGTCATCCAAAAAGTTCGAAGAGATTCTCTCCGAGTGTGGTTCATACGCTGAGGAAAAGCACATTCCCAGAAAATGGCTGGATGGCGCGTCTACAGAACAGTTGAACTCTTTATTTGAGGGATTAATCGATTCCGACGGAAATGCGCATAGTTACACGACAGTTAGCGGAGAGTTAGCTGTTGATTTTGTCGAATTAGTCACAAAATTGGGTTGGTCTGCAACGATAAAGACCCTGCCTGGCAAAGATGTTTTCATCAAAGACCACATTGCTCACTCAAAGCAATATTGTGTCATTTCCGTGCATTTCCGACCGAAATACAAGCCTTTCGGCAATATTCCGCAGGAAGAAGATTATTCTGGCGTAGTTTGGTGTCCCGAAGTCGCTGATAATCATAATCTTCTCGTTGAGAGGAACGGTCGCTTTGTCTTTTGTGGGAACTCGACTCATGGATATGGGGATTTGCATAAGCCTGTTCGTGAGGGGTTTCAGTTTTACATTTTTAAGCAGATGCATGCAGGTCAAATCCCCGACGATTTCAAGCGTTACGAGAAAGTGATTGAGCGATTGGCTATTAATGAAGCAATTATTGTTGATGAGGCGAGAGGGTTTAACAAAATCACGATTGATGAACTTGTGAAGCCGAAGAGAATTTCAGTCAGATGGAAGGGCGTTGTCAAGGAGATATCGAAAAAGAAAACTGATGAGCTGACACAGTGGAAAACCAAGATCGCCATGCTTGCCGAAGTGATGCATGCCTCTTTTGAAGTTCCATACAAAGACATCTCACGTTTTCTCGGTTATGCCGAACAGAGCGGTTTAGCCAATCTTATGAAAAAATATAAAACCTCGGAGTTGGTGCCACAGATTGAAACCTTTGTAGAACAGCTTAAACAGCTTGAAAAAGGTGCGGAATCATAAAATGAGTGAAAAACAAAAGCGAGATGCCATTAATTACGACCAGATGCGGATCCACAATGGTTCTACGAACAAAAGTGGAGAAAGAAAAAAAATGCTGAAGGATTGCGCTTTTGCCCACAAAACCGAGGTGAAATGAAGAGTGAATATCGCATTCGCTCATCATCTCAGCCTCAGTTACCTGGGCGGAGGAGAAAAGTGGATCATTAACACGGCGAAAGAGCTGGTGTGCAGAGGGCACTATGTTGAAATCTTTGCGTTGCCGTTCTTGCTCGAGGGAAAACGAAAGGTCAACCCGAAGGAACTGTTAGAGGATATCCCCTACACTGAAGGGCGCCGTCACAAGATTAAAGCAGATATAGTTTACGTTATGTACAATCCTCTTTCCTGGATGTTCTTTCAAACGTCTAAACCCCGGATCGGCGGGATCCACGCTCAATCGTACTGGCAGAAACCCAATTTTCAATATGGGCTCTTGCCGAACGTGTCACTCGTTGCAAACAAGGCTTTGGGCTATTTCGAGCTTAGACATTTCAACGCTGTTCATATGGTCACAACAGCTTATCCGTGCAACCATCCGAAAATCTATTATATACCGAACTTTGTGGATTCCGAGAAGTATCGCCCGGTAGCCGATAAGGGTCCTGTGTTTACGGTTGCCTACATCAGTCGAAAGGTCTGGCAGAAAGGTTGGGATCTCTTTGAGGCCGCTACCAAAGGTTTTCACACCAAGGTCGCCGGAGGCTGCGTAAAGGAAAAAGACATGCCTACCTTCATTTCGTCTGCTCACGTATCACTGATTCCTTCCAGGGTAGATACGTTTGGGCTCGCAATAGTAGAGTCCCTCTTATGTTGTACTCCAGTGATTACCACGCCTTTGAAGTCGCATGCCGTTCTTGCCTTACCCATGTACTTTCGTGATAACGTTTCAGGTTTCCGAACAATGCTCGGCGTCTTGGAACAGATTTGGGAAGAAACACCTGAAAAATACATGGAATTAACACGGTGTATGCGCCAACAAGCTATGAAATACGACAAAAAACCAGTCATGGATAGGATTGAAGGAATGTTCAAAGAAGTTTTGGAGGGTTGCTCTTGAGCGTCACCAGAAAATGTCAACCCAATCCCTTAAGTCAAGATATTCTGACGTTCAAAAATGGTGAGCTTTACTTTGACAATATCAGCATCCAACAGCTGACATCAGACAGGCAAACTCCTTTCTTCCTCATGAGCGCGAACCGTCTTACGAGCAATTACAATAGAATAGAACAAGCATTCTCAAAATATCACAGGTCACGAGTCTACTACTCGGTTAAAACAAACTACAATTTGTCAGTGTTAAGAGTGTTGCAGAAGGCAGGGTCGGGAGCTGAAGTGTGCTCTGGAATGGAGCTTTACCTTGCAAAGCAAGCTGGATTCAAAGCACAGGACATTGTAATGGATGGGGCGTGCTGGACAGATGAAGAAGTGAAAGAAGCCATTATGACCGAAATTGCAATGCTCAATATAGACTCGAAGGTTATGCTCAGCAAGGTTGTATCTATCGCAAAAATTCTCAAGATCGCTCCCCATGTCTCATTCAGAATAAACCCTCACATCAAAATATCTTTTATGCAGAGCTTCATTGAAGGGTATATATCACGATTCGGAATTGACATGTCTGAAGCGCTCAAGTTTTACGATGAGGCGTTCAAGACAGAGAATATTGTTGTAGATGGTTTGGCGATGCATATAGGCTCAGGAATAGTCAATCCGAAGGTGTATGCGGAAGCGCTTAAGCCTATGATGAAGTTGTACTTTCAGCTTGACCTTCCGGCTTTCCTCAATTATGGTCGGAAATTTGCAATGCTCAACATTGGGGGCGGGTATCCTGTGCAGTCAATGAAAAGTGTTTCGACCACGGCCTTTGTCTTGCAACGCGTTGGTTTCAACAGGTACGAAAAAGCTCCGCCTATCGAAGAATTTTCTAAAGAGATTTACCCATGTATTTCTGGCTTAAGTGATGCTACAACACTGGCTTTGGAGCCTGGAAGGTACATTTCAGGAGACGCCGGAGTGCTTGTCACAAAAGTTGCATCCATAAAAGACAAGTGGGTATTCTTGGACGGCGGAATCAACCTGTTGTCAGAGTCGGCATTCTTTTCAAGACGAGGTTTTCTGTTGGCAGACCAAGCAAAGAATGAGGGCAAATTGAGAAAAGTGAATATAGCTGGAAACGGGCTGAACACCGTCGATGTGTTGGCGGTCTCACAGCAATTCCCAAAGGTTAATGTCGGAGACGTAGTTGTGGTTTTGGATGCGGGCGCATATTCACTTTCAAGAGCCAATCAATTCATATACTTACGCCCAGAGGCGTTGATGGTCGACAATGGTAAGGTCAGCTGTATTCAAAGAAAAGAAACTTACAATGATGTTCTGAGGCTCTATTCTGCGGAGGTTGAGGAATGAACCTCTCCCAACTCTACGCCCGTGGAAAACTCTTTGCAAGCTTTCAGTACCATCGAGCTTTCAATAAACATGCCCCTTTGGTGAGCCTTCTTCTCTTAACTGCGCGATGTAATTTTTCCTGTACTTCCTGCTATGTTGAGCATAGAGGAGAGTTTCCAGACCTTCCCGTTGAGACTTGGAAGAAAATAATTATGGACTTGAAATCCAGAGGAAACAAACTTATCTTCCTGATGGGCGGTGAACCGCTACTATACGCTGGTTTTAGCGAACTTGTGGATTTCATAAAGTCTCAGGGGCTTCAATGTCATGTCATAACCAACGGTGCCCTAATTCGGAAACACATTGGCACGTTGAAGAAGGTAGATTTAGTTGAAACCAGTCTTGACGGTGCTGAGAAAGGTAACGACGCAAACAGGGGGATTGGAACATTCAAACTCATAGACGCTGGGATGCATGCCTTGAAGGAAAACAAGATTCCCTTCAGAATAAAATGTGTTCTTACACAGGCCAATGTGGGCGATGTCCAGTGGATGCTGGACTATGCCTCCCAGTTCGACGTCTACACTGATTTCACCATACCAATAGAATCTACGAATCCAAAATATGATTGTAGCGTACCCATCACAAAAAATCAACTCATAGACGTTTTCAAGCAGATACTTGAACTTTCAGACAAGTACAAAATAACTACGTCAAAGAAAGGCATAAACCACATCCTCAACTATCCCTACGACTTCGACAAGATAGTCAACAAGACCGACGAATCCCATACGTCCGTTTACCCCCATGAGTGCCCCTTTGGACGGTTTATAATCTTTGTTGACGCCAGAGGCAACATCTATCCTTGTTCTCCCCTTTGGGGAAACTTTCTCCGAGACATACCAGTCTTCACCCCTAAGAACATCTTCAAAGACGGTATAGACGACGCTTTGAAAAACGCACAGAACCTTCCTTGCTGGATATGCATCCACGAAGGAGGAGTTGAATGGGTCGAAATGTCATCCTTCCGAGGGTTAATTCACGCACTCAAATTTACGCTAAATCAGATGAAGTGATAAAAATGGGACGCCCTAAAGGTTGCATAAGCAATCGAAAAGGCATTCCTATTCCAACAACTGGAAGTAGTCTCAGTTCAGAGTTTGAGTAAGGTGTAAAAAATGAGTTGCTTTTGGGACGAAAAGCTCACAGAGAAAAATGCTGGATGTTCCAAGTACAGCGAATACTACCGCTACCGCATCAGAAACATGAACCGCCTGATGAGCGAGTGGATGGATAGGCCAAAATGTTCGACTATACTCAAAACAGATCTGTGGAACGAGGCTGTAGGGCATGACAATGCTCTTTCATTCTTCCGCAATAGAGGCAATACTCTGCTTGGAGTGGACATTTCAAAAGAGGTTACAGCCGTTGCCACAGCCAACTTTGAAAAGTGTGGAGAAAAATTTCGTTTTGTCCAGAGCGACATTCAGACGACACCGTTCAAAGGCAACTCTGTTGATGTCGTCTTCAGTCTCTCAACTCTCGACCATCTGACTCCCGAAGAAAATGTTAAGGCTCTGATTGAAATTCGGAGGGTTATGAAGCAAGATGGGCACGCCATAGTCACCGTGGACAACGTGACATATCTGTTCATGCGCGCGCTCATATTCAGACTTGCAAAGAAAACGGGGATGCTCGGAGTTCTCGGCAGGGAAAAGAAAGAGGAAACATTACAGAGTTATTTCCCGTACACTCTGGCAGAGTTCAAGTCTTTCATTTCCAGAGCGCATCTCCAACTTATCCACTGGTCAGCAGTGTCGCTCCTTCCGAATTTTACTCATGGAGTTTACGTTGTGAGGAACAGGAGATTGATAGAGACGATTGATTTGATGGAGAGACACAAAATGTTTGACCTGTTTAAATACGAATTAGTCTTTCACCTGCAAAAGTGAAGAATATGATGAAAGTATCTGTGATCCTTCCGGTCAAGGACGAGCCCTATCTTCCACAGATGATTGACCGAATCAAGCGAGTAATTCCATGCGACGTTCATGTTCAACGAGAGCCAGGATTAGCAAACGCTGTTTTACGCGGTGTCAAAGCGTCTATTGGCGATGTTGTCTGCGTACTTGATGCTGACGGTAGCCACAATCCTTCTTATCTTCCTGCGATGATTCAAAGATTAAGCGAAGCCGACATCGTTGTTGGCTCCCGGTATGTGCGAGGCGGAGGAACACAGGATTACTTCATGCGTATGCTGTTAAGTCGGCTGTTTTGTAAGTTCGCTCGAGCACTACTTAGACTGAAGGTGAATGACAACATGAGCGGTTTCGTGGTGGCTAAACGAGAGGTTTTTGAACAGCACCACTATCAACCGTTAGGATACAAGTTTATTCTGGAGCTCCTTGTGAAGGGCAGAGACAAGTTTACTGTCGTTGAGTATCCTGTTGTGTTTGAGAAACGGAAGATGGGTCTGTCTAAAACTGGATTCGGGCAAGGGATAAAGACTTTTATGTTCATACTGAAACTATGGATATGGAGTGTTATTAGATGAGTTTAAAACTGGAAGTCAACCTAAGAAATCCCCTCTCAAAAGTCTGGTCCTTGGTCAAAAATTTCAACATTGGACATTTGCTTCTTCTGTCATTCGCTCTACACATGTTCGCTATTGCCTCAACGCCAGATAGCATGATTTTTGATGAAGTGCACTATGTGCCCAGTGCGGTGGCGACTTTGAATCTTCAGTCAGCAAATTTGGAGCACACGCCGCTTGTGAAAATTTTTATTGCTGTTTCAATAAGGCTTTTCGGTAATTGGTGGTTTGCATGGCGTTTTCCCATCGTGTTGTTCGGTCTTGCGACATTGGTTGTTTTTTATCTGCTGGCAAAACGTTTTATGCTCCCAAACTACGCGCTTCTCTCCACAGCGTTCCTCTCGTTTGACGTGATGTTTTTTGTGCATAGTTCAATCTACATTTTAGATGTTCCTGCTATTTTCTTCGGGGTCTTGGGTTTGGAACTGTACTTCGCTAAACGATACAAGTGGTGCGCAGCGGCTTTAGGGCTCTCTTTCTTATGTAAGGAGCTCGGCCTTTTCTTCATGTTCATCGTGGTGATCTATCATCTTGCGGCTCATCTTAGACTAAAATCCATCAAAACTTTCACCAAACGCATGATTGCTACAGCTCTCATAGCCATTAGCGTTTTTCTGCTTGTCGGTGGCGGTGGACTCTGGACCTACGACGCAATTTACCAGCCTATAACAAATCCTGTAGTCATCAACAATGTTCATGTGAACATTCTTCAAGACGTGAATGGCACGCCTATCAACACGACGACAATGACAGTAGTGTCCACTATGTGGTCCAGCGTCAACAACCCGATTGAACATTTGCTATATGCGTGGAAATATTTTACGGCGCTTGTTCCGGCAGTCGAAACTTCAGACAAAGACTTGAGGCCGTCTTGGGGATGGATATTGCCTTTCGGAGACGTCTTCAATTCGCCACATTATCTCGTCGTCGCTGTGACTGTTGGAAGCGACACACACATAACTTTGAACTGGGTCGCACAGATAAATCCGCTGATTGCCTACGCGTTTCTGCCGTTGCTGGGCTTAACTGTTTTCGACTTCCTTAGAAAACGTGGAAAATCAATCGATTACCTTTACATAATTTGGGCCTTGGTCACGTACATTCCATGGCTAGTCGACAGCCTATTCTTTACAAAAATGACATTCAACTACTATTTCCTCTACACGATCCCTGTAATCTGTCTCGGGCTCGGCTGGGCGTACAGTCGGTTGCTACCAAAAATCGGAAACAAGTACGCAAGGTACGGTCTGGTGACATTACACATTGTCGCGGTAAGCGTGTTCTTCTTATACTTCTTTCCCTTAACACTTTTTAGATAGGAAAAAAGGGAATATTTCATCATTGACAGAAAAAGGTCTGAAAAGATGAGCCAATTCGACACTGTAAAGCTGTTCCGAGATAATAAGTTGCCAGAGGGTCCGACGTGGCGTCGCATCACAGTCGGTCTCACCGTTTTTTTTGTCTACTTCCTCATTTTTCTGTTGTCTAACCCTCTTGTGAATGCAACAACGATTTTTAGTGATGGGTTTGAAAGTGGTAATTTCACGGCTGGCGGATGGATAACTGATGGGACACCAAGCGTAGTTAGTTCTCCAACGCATCACGATAATTATGCGGCATTAACTCCTGATTATCTAAGTTGGATATCCAAGAATTTTGCTTCTGACTACGCTGATTGCTATATCCGTTTTTACGTCCGTTTTCCAGCAATGCCTCCTTATGCAGCGGGCAACGCCTTTTCTTTTTTAGTCATGTATGATGCTGGATGGACAGAGTTTGTTTATGCTGGACTCAGAACGACGTATACTGAAGCACATGAGTGGGCTCTTTACAGTCCAGGCGGAGGCGGGTGGATATTTAACGACACCACAATCAATGTTGACCAGTGGTACTGCATTGAAGTAAGGCGCAAAGTTGGAAGCGGTAACGGTATTGCGCAAATGTGGGTAGATGGTACTTTGATTTTGAGTCTGACATCAGAAACGTTAGCTACTAATTGTAAAAGTGTAGCTGTTGGTTGGTTTTATGCGAACGCCGCCTTGGGTTCGACTGCGGCATATTTTGACTGTGTTGTTGTCGCCGACGCATACATCGGACCTGAAGCAGCTTTTTCTTGGACTGTTACAGATACAACGACAAGCTCTTACGCCAGTACAATTACTGGCACTACAACAATTCCAACTCAAACCACAACTTACACGTCTACGTCTGGAACGACAACCGCCACGACTACTACTTCGTCTGGGACATTTATTACGACGTCGACTTCTGGGACTACGTCCTATGCTACGACCATTCCAACGACAACCGCGCTCACGACCAGTCAGAGCACTACTTCTACAGCAACAAGTTATTGGGTTAGCACATACCCCAAGAGGAAGACGACTGGAACAGTTACGGATGCAGGGACAACAACAAAAACTGTTCAAACGTCAACGACAGGTCAAGCAACTCTTACAGTCTCGGCGACCACTATATTCACAGTAACATGGGCTGGTGGAGGCGTTGCCACAACACAGACTTTCCAAGCGGATACTTGGTATTTTTACATGACTAGCACGTATTCTTCGATAACCAGTATATTGACTACGACCTCAAGTACTAGTGGGACTACAACCCAAACGTCAACGCTTTCCGGTACGGCGACAGCCACCACGACAAGTGGAACAACGACAAGTACAACAACGAAGTCTGGCACGGAGACGAGTACACTCACATCTTCAGGCTTGTTGGAAACGTGGCAAGTGATTGTGCTTGGTGACCCGACGACTACAACGACTGCTCAAACAAGCACAACAACTTCGGTCTGCACGACGGCTACGTCAATCATTAGCACAACGGACACGAGTACAGCGACTTCTTGCACGACGCTTTCATCCACATCAACGGAGACAACTTTGACCACAACCACGGTAACGTCAACGTCGACTGAGACTTCTTGGACTACGACGACGCTTTCAACCACCTCAATATCTACCTCTCTGACCACTACGACTCTGCCGACAACGTCCACGGAAACAAGCCTTACCTGTACGACCCTTCAGTCAACAGAGACTTCTACGAGCTGGTCCACGACCACGCTTCCCACAACTTCCACTTCTACGTCCTTGACTACTACGACAACAGAAACTACTTCCACGTCTGTTTCCACATCGTTGACGACCACAACCTTGCCTACAACCGAGACCTCCACATCGTTGACTACGACAACGTTGCCCACAACCTCTACCTCTACGTCGTTGACGACCACGACAACGGAGACTTCTTTAACGTCCATTTCAACATCTATGACTTGTACGACCCTGCCTACCACTTCTACATCTACGTCTTTGACCTGTACAACTTTTGGGACGACAACAACGTCCACAGAAACGAGCTTGACTTGTACGACCCTGCCTACCACTTCGACGTCAACCTCATTAACGACTACCACAACTGAGACTACTTCCACATCTGTTTCGACGTCTTTGACAACCACGACGTTCCCCACAACTTCCACTTCTACGTCTTTGACAACTACGACCTTGCCTACTACTTCAACCTCGACCTCTTTGACGACCACGACAACGGAGACAACTACAACCTCAGTCTCCACATCATTGACAACAACAACTCTGCCGCAAACCTCGGTCTCAACCTCGTTGACAACTACGACTCTCCAGACCACGTCTATCTCTACAAGTTTAACGACCACGACGCTTCCAACAACGACGACAGAGACGAGTTTAACCTGCACCACCCTTCAGTCAACAGAGACTTCTACGAGTTGGTCCACAACCACGCTTCCAACAACGTCCACAGAAACAAGTCTTACCTGTACTACCTTTCAGACAACCTCTACCTCGATTTCTTCAACAACAACGACCACTGAAACAACATCGGTTTCAACGTCCTTGACTTGTACGACGCTTCCCACCACGTCAATTTCCACGTCTTGGACGACTACAACGTTGCCCACAACCGCTACCGAAACGTCCTTGACAACGACTACTCTTCCCACAACGTCAACCTCTACGTCTCTGACTACTACGACAACGGAGACGACTTTGACGTCTGTTTATACAAGCCTTACAACGACGACATTTCCGACTACCTCAATCTCCACGTCTTCGACGACTACGACCTTGCCAACAACCTCTACGTTAACCTCTTGGAGCACAACTACGTTGCCGACTACCTCTACCGAAACGTCCTTGACTACTACTACGACAGCAACAACCTCCACGTCTATTTCAACGATCATGACAACGACAACAACATCATTCACGTCTGTTTCTACTTCTTTGACGACCTCGACTCTTCAGACTACTTCGATTTCAACGTCATTCACGACCACTACGTTGCCGACAACCTCAACCGAAACTTCTTTGACTTGTACTACTCTTCCAACCACTTCAACATCAACCTCTCTAACTTGCACGACCTTGGGAACCACGACAACATCGACCGAGACAAGCGTGACCTGTACCACTTTGCCCACTACCTCAACGTCAACGTCTTTGACTACCACGACCGAGCAGGCAACGTCTGTTTCCACGAGTCTCACGACCTCGACTCTTCCGACCACCTTGACTTCCACATCTTTGACTACTACAACGGTGGCTACGACTTCGATTTCTACGTTCTGGACTACGACTACGATGGAGACGACTTTGACGTCTGTTTCGACGTCTTTGGTCACTACTACTCTTCAGACTACATCGACTTCTATGTCATCGACGACTACAACCTTGCCTACTACCTCAACATCAACTTCGTTAACAACTACAACGTTGCCGACAACCTCTACCGAAACGTCCTTGACAACGACTCAAACGACCTCAACGTCTATTTCCACATCTTTGACGACTACAACTTTTCCAGTTACCTCCATTTCGACGTCTTTGACTACCACAACGTTCCAGACTACTTCGGTCTCCACATCATCGACAACTACAACGTTGCCTACGACTTCGACCTCAACCTCTTTGGTCACTACTACTCTCCAGACCACGTCCGTTTCTACCTCTTCAACATGTACGACTTTTCCGACGATCTCGACGGAAACGAGCTTGACTTGTACGACCCTTGAAACCACTTCAACCTCGGTTTCAGCGACTACAACGACGACTGAAACAACGTCTACCTCTTCGACCTGTACGACTCTGCCCGTCACCTCGATTTCGACATCCTTGACTTGCACGACTTTTGAAACTACCTCAACATCGACCAGCGCAACCACTACGACGCTTGAATCCACGACCTCTTCGATAATGACCACGACATTTTCAACAACTTCCATTTCAACGAGTTTGACCTGTACCACTTTCCAGTTCACGGAGACAAGCATGAGCTTAACCACAACAATGACCACGTTTACACAGTCCCATATGACAGTGACCACACTCACAGTCATATCTACAATCACAAGTTCATCTTCCACCACGGTAACATTCGCGCTCACAACTCAGACCATGACTTTCACAACAACAATTCGCAGCCCAGGCGTAGGAATCAACTTTTTCGCTGTCAGAGTAATAGATTGGCAGGGTTCTCCGATATATAATGTCGCCGTTTTTATCAGGAGTTACGGCTTGAACCAGACCTCAAACCTCTTCACGGACGAAGATGGCTACGCGAAGTTCCAAGTGCCAAACGACCTTTATGACGTTTGGGCTGTGACTGGCAGAACACTACACACAACTGGTTATAATCCTGGAAACCTGATTGTTATGCAATACACTTGGTACTTGCTCACCGAAGATTTTCTGGTCTGGGCTCCACTTTTGATTCCGAATTGGCTGATAATATTGATAGCAGCCATTATCATAGCCATTGCCGCCTATCTGTTCTTCAAGTCGGCTTAGGCAGTTGGTTTTTTGGGATTTCAAGTTAGTCAGGCCGAACTGAAATCTTTCGTTCGGCACCCATCTGTCGAGAAAACAGGTCTCTAGCAACAATCATCGCCTCATCCTTCATAATGGGCGTTTTACTTCTGAAGTCTGTCGCTACGTCTCCATTAACAACAACGAACCAGTGCTTGCTTGCTTTGGGATTACGCACTTCTGAATCGAAAAGCACATTTCCCTTAACATCTCTCAAAGCCAGCTTGTCCACTTTTCCTTCAGTCAAGAGTCCTTGGGCATGGTTCCTCACAAAAATTGTTGCTGGCTTATTGAAAAGCAGTTTACCCTCACTACTGGCCGCTATCATAGCTACGTTCGGGTTTTCCAGCAGTCGTAGCGCTCTTAAATAGATTGTGTTGTTTTTCGGTCTGATGCCGGAAAAACTTCTTGGCTGTTGGATGATTCTCTTCTGCTTCAACACAACCTCCGACTTAGTGACAGGACGGGTTTCACCCGTCTTATCTTTGTAAAAACCAACAATCCGCGTCTTCTTCCGCATCCTTATCATCAAATAAATATGCCTTCTCTTACAACTTCAACCTTTCTTTTTCTGAATCTGTATTTTACAGGTGAGAGAGAAAAGATTTGTCTAAAGCGCAGAGAGCAGTTTTTCCAACAAGTATGTTGATGGTTGTTGTGATTTTGGCATTTTGGGTTTCTTCGTTATCCGGAATGGATGGGAACAACCACACGTCAACTTCAACTTCTCAGACTCAAACTTCTCAGACACACACCTACACGACAGCTACAGGCATAATGTGGTTGCACACTGATGAAACAAAGATATTGAATACAAATAACGAAGAAGTAATTTGGAATGGCATAAACTCAAGAAGTCTCTTTGGTTACTGGATATACGGTTCTGGCGGTAGACTTGACGAGTTGATGAGTGCGAATGATGTACCGATTATACGCAGCCACGGACTAAATTTTATCAGAGTGTGGATTTGTCTAAATCAAGCTGTCTATGCCCAATCAATGGGGACTCCAACACAAATTAATTACAATCCTCGTTTTTGGGAACTCTTAGATGAAATTGTAAACGCTGCTGAACAGAACGGGATGTGGGTAAGCATTGATTTCCACCTTTCTTCAGCTGGTATGGCTAACATAGGCGGATTTTGGGGTGATGGCTCGGGCTTTCCAAAATGGATGTATGATGGCACATGGTCTTACTTTAATAAAATCTACACAAACGACGCAACGGGAAGGTCAGACGCAATACGTGATTTCTGGAATATAGACGACCCAACAGCGGCAAACGTTAGATTAGCCTTTCAAACATTCTGGAAAGACATCGCACAACATTTCAAAGATAAGGGTAACGTGGTTTTCAGTCTCTTCAACGAACCCATGAATAAGGCGGGCGGACCCGAATTATGGAACACTAGTGCCGAATGGGCGCACGCCGCTCAAATGTACCAAACATTCATCGAGCAGACCATAGACATTATTAGAGCTGAAGATGGCGGTAAGCATCTGGTCATAGTCAACGAAGCCTACATGTGGTATTATGAATGGAACCTACAGATTAGGCGCCCGAACATTGTTATAGAGAATCATGGTTACTGGATTGGAGCGGACATGACCAGTAACGTTCAAAGCTACACTCAGCTTGCATGGCGTTACAATCAGCCCTTTGAACTTGGTGAATTCGGGGGAGTTGAACAAAGTGGTCTACAAGACCGCACTTCAGCTATTGCAACAATGAGAGCGTGCAACCAACTTAACGTGGGCTGGGTGTATCTGTGGTATAATCCCTCAACCTCAGCGGGTGGAATAGCACCTTCGGCACAAACTTGGACAGACATTGAAAACAACCTGCATCCTAACTTGAAATACTGACATTCTGTCATTGGGTGTGCCACGTATTATTCTATTAGGGACGCACATGAGAACAAAAGGATATGCAGGTCTTTTAGTCTTTGTGCTTGGAGCCTGCTTAGTATCATATGCTTTTGCGGCAGCAGGCTATATTCTGCCGGGAGCTCTTCTTCCAGGTCAAATATTCGTGGATGGTTTTGAGAGTGGAGACCTCAGTGCATGGCTTGTAGATGGAACCAGTGCTATTGTGTCATCTCCTACGCATCATGGTAGCTATAGTGCATTAACTCCTAATTGTCTAAGTTGGATAACAAAGAATTTTGCTTCTGACTACGCTGATTGCTATATCCGTTTTTACGTCCGTTTTCCAGCAATGCCTCCCTATTCAGTGGGCAACGCCTTTTCTTTTTTAGTGATGTATGATGCTGGATGGACAGAGTTTGTTTATGCTGGACTCAGAACGACGTATACTGGAGCCCATGGGTGGGCTCTTTACAGTCCAGGCGGAGGCGGGTGGATATTTAGCGACACCACAATCAATGTTGACCAGTGGTACTGCATCGAAGTAAGGCGCAAAGTTGGAGCTGGTAATGGAATTGCGCAAATGTGGGTAGATGGCACTTTGATTTTGAGTCTGACATCAGAAACGTTAGCTACTAATTGTAAAAGTATAGGTGTTGGTTGGTTTTATGCGAACGCCGCCTTGGGTACATTTGCGGGGTACTTTGACTGTGTTGTTGTTGCCGACGCTTACATCGGTCCAGAATCATCAATAACAACAGTCACTAGCCAAACAACAGCTACAACGGCTACATCGGCTACATCAGCCACAACCGCGACAACAGGGACGACCTACGTGATTTTGTCTGTTTCTGGTCAAGGGTCAGTCAACTTGGCACCTGGAGTCTACACGTATCCTACTGGAACAGTGGTTTCTATATATATAGTGAGCGGAAGCCTCTCCTACTGGACTCTTGATGGTACATCAATGGGCACTCAACCGATAAATTTCATTATGAACATAAACCATCAGATCACCATTGTCTTCAGCGGCGGCACGACGACCCCCAACGCTCTAAACATCAACTACCTCGTCATAGGAGCAGTCCTGATGATTGGCGGCGGAGGGTTAGCATACGACGACCACATCAAAGAACAGTTTGAATCACCATCTAAACCTCAGAAAAAACGCAGATAGAATAACCAACGTTCCAACCTTTTCTTTATCTGTATTTTATGGATGAGAGGGAAAAGATTTGTCTAAAGCGCAGAGAGCAGTTTTTCCAACAAGTATGTTGATGGTTGTTGTGATTTTGGCATTTTGGGTTTCTTCGTTATCCGGAATGGATGGGAACAACCACACGGCAACTTCAACTTCTCAGACTCAAACTTCTCAGACTCAAACTTCTCAGACGCACACCTCATCGCGCGCTAATTGGCTTCATACTTCTGGTATAAAAATATTCAACGAAGCCAGCCAAGAAGTCGTTTTCAACGGCATATCAACCATGGTTCTTTTCGGTTACGAGCCACCCACCTTCCCATCACCAACATATGATGAGAGTCGCATGGATGAAGCTCGCTCGCATGGCATAAACCTAATACGACTCGAAATAGGATTCAGCAGCTCGGTCTATGGCATCCCAGCATCACAGCAGACACCCACAAGCCTCACTTACAATGTAGGGTTTTTCCCCGCTTTAGACCGCTTAGTCAATGAATGCACCAAGGTTGGATTATGGGTCAACATTTGCTTTGTGATGGGCTCAATGTCCCCCATTGGAGGAGCTTGGTCCAGTGCAAAGGGTGCTGGCGTCGGCTTCCCAACATGGATGTACGACCAGTCATGGAGCTACTTCAACAAGTACTATCCTAACACTGCCGTAGGTCTCTCAGACGCAATACGTGACTTCTGGAACATAAACGACCCCACAGCAGCAAACGTGAGAACCGCTTATCAAACATGGTGGAAAGACATAGCATACCACTTTAAGAACGCGCCAAACGTGATTTTTGGGTTGTGGAATGAACCCCAATGTGGCGGAGGAGAAACAATTTGGGGAGGAACTGGGCAACCCACGCAAGTCCAGGGCGCTCAAATGTACAAAACCTTCGTGGAGCAAACAGTAGACATCATCCAAGCCGTAGCTCCTAACCATCTGATATTCCAGAACGACGCCTACTTTTGGTATTGGTCGACCAACCCGAAAATTGACCGCCCCAACATAGTGGTTGAGAACCATGCATATACACGCATTGACCAGTACTCCGACCCCGTTGACAACCCAACAAATGACCCAATGTATTTTATCAATCTCGGCTGGCGGTACAACCAACCCTTCTTTCTAGGGGAATTCGGCGGAATCGAAGAAGGCAATTTACAAGACCGAGCTGGCACAATCCACAATATGCAATTCTGCAATTCCCTCGGCGTATCATGGAGCTACCTCTCTTTCCGCCCGTTTGGGGGAACCTGGAATCCTTCAGCGCAGACTTGGATTGATATTGAAAATAACCTTCATCCTAACTTGAAATATTTTTAAAGAAAAAAGCGAGGTAGGGCGTGGCAAGAGTAGAACCCTATTCGCTTTTGACGACAAAACCGCATTTAAGTTTTTCTGACGTTCAAAAAGGGTTCGCATCCAAATATAACTCCAACAACTATGGCTGCTACAACTATAACCGCCGGATTGTTTAATGCTACTCCTATAGATATGCCAAATAAACTTCCGACGCTTGCCCAACCCCAGTCAAATTTCTTTTTCGTAGTCAACCTATCACTACATCTTTTCCTTCCGCTATTGGTGATTAATGCGAGGTGCACAAGGTTTACCATGGAAGCCTTATGCATCTCCCTCTTTCGAGGCAAGGCAGTTGGAAATTTGAGTATCAGGGAAATCTTTTACATCCGTCCCTGATGTGCGGATGCGAGTTCATGCATGCACTTAGACGAAGTTTCAAGCAACGGCTACAACTATCCCCTCACAATCTATGCCAAGCATAAAGGCTCTGGGCAAATTCAACAACTCGCAGCGCTACTCGGTCCCGACGGCAAGTACACAATCGCCCAACAAATAACGGTTCCCGGACACTGGGAATTCTGGGCTGTAGCAGGCAGCGTCACGTCCAACACCATCCAACTTACAGTGGAAGGCGTAAAAGTCGTTGGCGAAAGCAACCACTACAGCAAGACACTCAGAACTTCGATGACTCTTCAAATCTATAGCCATCTGACTGGCAACGCCGCCATCATACTAAACGATCCCGCGCATTCAACAAGCTATCCACTCACGAACACGTACGTCAACACTGGTGGTTATGGCGAAATCAGTATAACCCTCAATGGCTACGCAAACGGCGACTACGAAATCGACGCCATCATCAACGGTGTCAAAGCCAGCTCTTACACATACGGATCATACTGGGTCAATATTGGTCGATAACAGACAACCGATATTTATCTATAGGTGCGGATAAATGAGAGCAACAACCAAAAAAAAGGGGTCACAATCTTCTTCGCGGTCAACATACGCAGCCATAGGCGCTGCACTGATTCTCGTCTGCGTCGTCGTGGCCTTCTACAACAATGCGTTCTCTGGAATAGGTTATCCAGCTCCAGGGACTCAATACAATCCCAATTATGTACCTGTGCCGCGGGTGCCAGTTCCATCGGGTCCGATGCCTAAGGGAACGTTCACGATGGTTGACAACGCTTACAACGCTCTGGACATTTCTACGGCTCTGACAATTGGAGCCAGCGTTGACCAAAGTTTCTGGGCTTACAGAAGCAATTGGATATTGCTGGGTGCACACGGCGCCACTGGAACGCGCGTAGAAGTTACTGACGCGGATCAAGGATACATTTACGTCATGATGGAACCACACGGATCATCAGCTTATCTTGCCGAGACGGCTCGAACTATCGCCATGAATTCGAGGGCAGATTCAGCGCAGTTCGTTGATGTTGACCATGACAACCTTAAGGAAATAATGGTCAAGTGGAACATGGCTAACGTGCCTGCTGCTGCAAGCGGCTATCCATCCACCACATTCACAGGCTATTATCTTGCCGACATTTCAGCTTCAGCTTCTCTAAACATGCCCACAGGCTTTTCAACCACAACCGCAACGAGTAAGACAACCTCTATGAAAAGCACTTCAACCGACCTGTTTACGAGCTTGTCAACTGGCGGCGTTACAACTTCGACGGCTTCAATCACAACATCGCTATTTACGAGTTCGTTGGGTACAACTTCGACGGTTTCAACCACAACCTTGCTATATACGAGCTTGTCGACTGAGATTACAACTTCGACGGCTGCAATCACCACTTCAAAAACATCCTTCTGCACGACCATAACAAGCAAGTCAACAACCATAAGCACCTATACGGAGTATTCAGCAGCCGCCAAAAAATCTTATTTTCCAGTATACATGACGTTGGGTACAGTGCGGACAGGTGTAGCAATATCCAAGATTGAAGTCAAATGCAACACTATAAACACTGGCAAGGCAACGTTTATCTCAATAAATGTTCCTGGAAAGGGATTGGTTCTCGCAAGCAGCATGGCGTACTCTGTCACAGACACTTCGCAAATCTGGGATCTGAATATTGGCTCTGACCTAAGCAAATGTCTTTACTGGACTTATCCAATGAACACTTTCGACAAGCAGGACCTTACAACAGGCGTACAGACAACATTGTCCTCAGGTGATGTTATTCAATGGACTGTCAGCGTCTACATGATAAACTATGCGCAGACAGTAGTAATCGAGAGCGGTACATTCACCACTACGAGCCCATAAAACCTCTTTTTTTTTCTACAGTTTTCCTTTGTTACTCAGTATGGAGATGTTATACATGATGTATAACTACTATCACGAGCATACATGCTAATCAACATCATAGTGAGGGTTTTTCTCGTCTAACCTATTTTTTCCATAATGTTCTTTGCCAGTTCAAACCTGTTAGTGTTGCAGTCTGGATATTTATGTGAATTTTGAAAGCCTTCGATGCCTAAAATCTCAGCAATCTCCATTAAGTAATGTTTAGGCATTCCGTCAGCGTAACAAAGGTCGAGTATCTTACGGTCTTTGTCTTGATGCGGATTAGTTCTTGGAAATTGTCTCAACTTTGCGTCGACGATATTTTGGATTAGGAAGCTAACTCTTACTGAATCTGAAAGCTCTCGTTTTCTCCACGCAGTATTCTTTTCGTGACGATGGCGTTCATTATCCCAGTAATATTTATTCCAGAAGCCGGGTGCAACTTTCTTCAACCATTCAAGGTCTTCAAGCGTTATCTGTTTTTCAAGATAGTTGAAGAGTTTTCGAAGGTCGTTTGCTTTGAGAACTGCAACCATATTATCACATTAAGGAAATATTCAAATGAAGGTCGTTAGTTTCGTTTGGTCTGCTGCTTGTGGTTTCTTAATGGTAACTATGCGTGATGTGGCGTGGAACAATTTGTTTTCTACGTATTCATGGTTTCTTGGGTTTGGGTTTTGAAGAGTTGGCGCCACTATTTCATCAATCTTCCATTTTAACTCGTATGTGAAACAGTGTTGATAGATGGGACACTCGTCAAGGCAGTCTTTGGTGTTGCAGTATGCTTTGCGGAGATACCATAAAACATGTGAGAGTATTCCTCTGTTTTTTATGAGGAAATTGTCTGCAAAAATGCCCAGTTCGGTGTAGAATTGGTCTTTGTCTTTAAGGATGCCGAGCTTTGATGCCATCTGCACGTTGAAACCGCACTCTTCCAAGAATTTGTCGTCGTCTAAGGGAATTAGCCTCCACATGAACTTGCTTTTGAGTGCTAAGCCTCTGATGATTTGGCTAGCTATTCTGGGTCCTACGCCATAAATTTCTTGCAAGCTATTCCATAGTAGGTCACGCATCTTTCGCAACTTCTCCGGGTCTACAGTCGGCTTGTCTTGACCTAAGAAATGATAGTACAATCTTTCAAAGTCGAAATCAAATTTCGCTATGAAGAGAGCTGTTTCCACAATGGTTCGTGGATGGGCGTAACCATGTCTATCGCGTAGCATCGGAAAGTCGCCTTGCTTGAGAATTTCTGTAATTCGTGTGATAGTTTTTTCTTTTCCTTCCTTGTTGACCATCGCAACGATTTCAGATGGCTTGAACAAGTTGTTTCTTTCCAAAAGTTGCCGCGCATAGATAAAAGTACTCGCGTCAGACCGTCGGTCTAACACACTGTAGAACAGCCAAAACCACATGTCGCTTTGCGTCACCAGAAAACCCTTGCTTGTGGTCCCTACTTCGTGAGACATGATTGGCGCCTTGTTGCTGATGTTTGTCATAAGGAAAGCTAATTCGGTCTTCTGGTCCCGTGTTTTGGCCTTCTGAAATTTCACTGTCCACAGACCGGCGCCTTGCTTGAGGATCTCTTTGATGCGGATGCCCTTCTTCGGGTTGACTGAGATGTCTGTCCTGGGTACTTCGGCGACCACGACAACGTAATCAAAGGAGTGACTGTAATTGGCAACTTGTTGGGTAGCTCGCAGGAGTCTATCGGCTGCGCTTTTGTATTCAAAAGCGTATAAAAGCCCATTCTTCTTAGCTGCCACATCAACCAATCTGTTTCTGGTAAACTCGCACCCTTCATCTCCGCACCAAATCTCATGCGGATAAACTGTAAAACCTTGTTGCCGAAGATAATGGTGCAGAAAGTCGTAGTTCATGGACCCACTTATTTAGCTTTAAAGGTAAAACTTTTTAATACACAATTATTGCAATCATCGGAGCAATCTTCACATTCTACGGGGTATTCAAAGTCTATTTCTCCTTTTTCATCTTGAAATGCTTTAGCCCTGTCACCTCGTACTTGGTTGATTAGCATTTGTCCAATAGGGTCTTTTTCTGGAAAGAAGGTTTCAAGGTCTTTTACCGTTAATTCTTTTCTCTTTTTTATCGTTGCGACTCTTACGAAATTTTCTATTGTTGTCTGAATTATAAAAAGCTGACAAAGATTACCTATGCATACTTCAAACGGATTCTGAGGTCTACTTCTTGTCCATTTTCTCATGTCACTACGTGTTTTGATTCTCTCACACCTTTTACAAAGAACCTGCAGGTTGTTTTCATCGAACTCTTCTCCATCCATGCAAATGGGGACTATATGGTCAACCACAAACTCAGAACTGGCATCATAATATTCTCCTGATTTAAACAATCCAGCATCATCTTTTGGCACTTCTATGTGAAAATGGCATCTTTTACAAGTAAAATTTGACTTGACCAGCATCTTATGACGTAGCCTATCCCACGAAAGAGTATGCTTCTCAAAGTATTCTATAGCACACTTGTCGCTGCACCATCTTGTCCGTCTTTTGTCAAAAGCTAGGCTCTTGCCACAGTTAACACACTCATATTCTCCCTTATTGTTCTGAATAGGACCACGAATGAAGTCTTCCTTTAGTTTGAAGCCAACTCTATGTGGACTCATTCCTTGAACCTCAGAATCTCATCTCACTCGCCTATGCGAACGGAACGGATATTCTAGCCAACATTTAAGATGAGCTATTGTATTCCACCCGAAATAATCTTGATCCAGATATTCTTCTTGAGGCTTAATCCTCTGCCAACAGATATGACATTGTGCAATCATTTTTCTGTTAGCAACTTTCACTTTTTCTTTAGGAATTTCTATGAGCACCATACGTTTAATCTTCTTCGGCAGCTCGCAGAATTCTATCTACGCTTCTTCTTTTAAAAGTTGAGAGATGTTCAAGGGCTCGTTTCGAGACTGGAGGGCAGCCTTGAATGAAGGGGTACTCTGGGTACGTTTTTGCGATCTTGCGTGCGCAGTCACCGTAGAACACGAGGTATCCATGCGAACAAGGCGCATCTTCGGGGCTTCCGACAACAATGTCAAGCCGTTGCAGAAGTCCTTTACGTGCGAAGACTTTGACTCCGAGCCAAGATTTTCTTGCGAGTTTAGTCATTTCGCCGACACTTGACAAGCAAGCTGAACACGCATTCTCAGGGCTAAGATGTGTCTTGAACATTTTAAAGGTGTTGTCTGGTCGTTTGAAGGGTTTGACGAGGGCGAGTTCTTCAAATTTGTTGGTGAAAGTATTGCCTCTGAGGATTCTGAGGTGTTCTACTTCGTCTGGGTCTATTCCCATCATTCCACAGCACACACTGTCAACTTCTACCATGTCATCTCCGGCGATAAGTTTACCGACTTTGCGTAAAGTGCCCCAGTTGCCAGGACCATTTCCTTCTACTGCTATGTAGCCATCAACGACGCAAAGTTCTGGACGCACGATTTGCGCGAGTCGTGCTATGGGTTCATGTAGACCGAACTTGTGGAACATCTTGCGAGTGGTGCTGTCCAAGATGCCTTTTTGGTTCTTGACGCACAGAGAAACAAGTGTTTGCATGTGGGTCTTCATTTTGGCTACGTTGATGTAGCTCTTGCCCAGCATAATTGTCGGCAGCCCTATTTTTCCGCCTCCCATAAAATCAACAGTCGTTCTATCAGTGTGGTTTAGGTCGGCAAGGTCGACTTTTTCCTCGGCAGCCATTTTGTCCCATCCTAAGCGGAAGTTGTAGTCTGAGCTTTCGCATTCAGTTTCAACGGCGCCCTCTCCAATGGTGATTTTCTCAATTCCGATGGTTTGCAGATAATGGATGATGCCACGAACCACGTTTGGGTCTGTGTTGACATCTTTAGAATTCGCGCCTATGTTTGGTTTAATGAAAACTTCATCGTGTAAGGGCTTCCAACCAATCCGGCTCATCAAAGTAAAGGCGGCGATTTCGATAGCCTTAGAAATTGTGAAGTTGGCTTCCCACTGAGTGACATCGTGAATTTTGAACATTTTTTATCATTCCGTCCGTGACTTGTTTCTACGACTGCTCAGAAAAATAGGACATTCCTTCCAAGCAAATAAAAATTTGGAATCAGAGCAAGTTCCTGATTCCATGCAATTTCTAATATGAACTGAGTCATTCCTCTCCTTGCTCAACGGACAGGGTTTCTCAGGAAGCATCTTTGCATCTTGCGCTACCTTTTGTCTCTTCCTAACCCTAGCCTTTTCTGTTGTCGTCAGCTTCCTTTTCAAGTCAAGGGCAAGTTGTATTTTCAGATTTTTCATTGTGTTCTTCAGCCATCCTATCTTTTAACAAACAACTTCCACTCTTGAAACGACTTTAGGCTTAGGTTTAGGATTCTGCTTTTCATTAAGCTCCACAATTTTCTTGATCTGAACTTTGGGAATGAAAAGAAGATGCCGATATACCTCTTCGTCTCTGGGTTCGCATTTTGGCATACGACTTTGGCTTATCACGAGTACATCTTTTGTTTCTCTTATAATGAAGCCAATGCAATCATAAGGAGCTAAGAAATTCTGCTCTTTCAGATTATCAAATTCACTCTCAAAGACTTCCGACCTTATCCTTGCATCAAGCCACAGGATCCTTACCATTTTAGGCTGCTTTTCACTCATATGCCTGCGTCTCCCATAATTTCTTTACATTTTTCAGCGTCGTCGCAACTGATACAATTGTTGTAGCCACCATAGCGTTTGCTGAAGCAGTGTTGGAGAATAACTATTTTGTCATCATCTTGAGGAAACTTGTTGAGAACACTAAAAGCACACGTTGTGCATACTCCTTTAAATGCTGTATGTTCACAAGCTAAATTCCATCCTTTAGGATGACGTTTCTGCCCTTCAGCGGAGAAAAGCACTCCTTTGATTCTAACATAAAATTTTGCCATTCGTTTTTCTCCTCAACTATGATTTGGTTCTAATTGATAGTTAAAACTTTCTGTCATGTACTATATTTCTTTCTTGATGTACCAAAGAAGAAAACCGAAAACAGAGCGACCCGTCTCCAACAAGGTCGTCGCAATTCCAGTCATCACGTTCTTCGGTATTCTACTGTTTGCTATAATCATTGTGACTCCCTATGGTCTGGTTTTATTCAACTTGCTTTTAGGCAGACCAGTCTACGGCGTAGTCATGACCTATGATTTGACTCCGTACTATTACTCAGGGCAAGTCCTCGTGAAAGTCAATTTTATCTTCAACCTCACCATATCAAACCAGCCAATCGACACTATTCTTTATCACCGTGCAAGCATCGAAGTGGTAGGACAGAACACACAGTTGGACGTGAATCCATTGAATTTCCAATTTAATATTCCGACACACATCTATACTGGTCAACCGCAGAATCAAATTTCCCTCTACGACTATACGTTCACGTTTAACGACAACAAACTTAGGCGGATAACAGTTTATCTGCTTGACTTTGACGCTTCGGTGCGTAAAGAAGTTTTCGTGGACATTCAAGGCAGTTATACTATTAACGGACAGACACTTTCTTATCAAACAGGAGCGGTGTTGAAGGTTGACATATAGACCTCGGCTCTCAACAGACCAGATGTTTGTTGGCTTCATCTTCCTATTGATGGGACTGTTTCTCGCATTAGCAGTGATGGATTTCACTATCATGCACGGTGGCTTCGGCTATTGGCCAGATTATTGGTATCGTTACTGGCTGTCTCTCTGTCTTGTCGTCTTCGTCGCAGCAAGTATCGCAACATGGATGGGTTACGCCGGGGGATTTCCTAAAAGAAGGCTGCCTGCAGTGTTCTTCACGGTCATCTTGCTGTGCGTTGCTGGCCTTTTGGACTTGTTCTACTACTTTCTTACAGTACTGAAGGGCGAATCTTATTCGTTCAACGTTTGGTCTGTGCAATATAAAATTTTTGTTGACCATTATCATTTGTTGTCAACTTGGGATTGGCCTCAGCAGATTGTCTGGTCCTTAGGTTGCTTCATTCTGATTGCTTACATCTGGCATAAGACCAGGGAATGAAGCTGCTTCAATATTTAGTATGTGAGGAACAAAAATTGGAGCTTGAACAAGACACGATTGAAAAATATCTCGGCTACATATGGGTACTCATGATTGTGGCACTAGGCGCTGGCTTATATCTGCATCAGGCAACAGCTGCTGCATGGCAAATGTGGTGGGCTGTATGGCTTTGCGAAATCTTCACGTACGCGTTGTATGCGCTGTTTTTCACGTTCAAAACACCTTCTACCGCGTTGGCTGTGGCTATCGGAAGTATTGTTTGGTACATTAACCAGCGGTCAACTTCTTATGCTGGCGAAAACATCATATACATACTTACTTTTGTCGCAAGTGGGATGCTCGTCTGGTATGCTTGGGCGCGTCGAGAGGACACAAATATTCCCTTTGTTTCACAAAGCGACGTTAACGCTTTTGGTATAGTTGCACAAATTGTCATGATGCTCTTTGCATTCGGCAAGATGCTCTCATGGATTCCTTGGCGCTCTAATGTTGCAGCGTTCACGTCAGCAGAAGCATGGTCTTTCGGACAACTGCTAATCAGTTTAGGCAGTCTGTTAGCCCTCGTAAAACTCAAAGAATACAGATCTGCTCCGTTATACATTGCTGTCCTCGGTCTTCTTATTGCAATGTATGCAGCGTTAGTATACGGCTGGGCTCTGACGCTTCTCTAAATTTCCCTCCTTTCTCTACGGGCTCGCCTAGCACGCGCATGGAACAACACCATAAAAATTCCCTCGAGTTAAAATTCTTTCCTATGCATGTATTTATTGAGTAGAGGAATACTTGGTGTCAGAAGAGTTGAAGAAATACTTCGGAGATCCACAGACTGGTCTTTGGGCGATACTCGCAGGAGTCTTGCTCTTGGGTTTGGTAGCGCACAGTCAGACTTTAGAATGGAATCATTATTGGGCGCTATGGGTGACTGAAGCATTGTCGTTCATTCTCGTTGCGGTCTTCTTCTACAGGCCAAATGGAATCACAGGTTACGGCGCAGCTGGCGGTTCAGCAGTGTGGCTTGTGAATCAGCTGAGTTGCTGGTATTACGGAGAAATGACTCATGCAACGTCAGTGCAGTACTGGCAGATCATGATTCCACTCTTCAGCGTTACAGCATTCTTGAACGCAGTCATTTTGGGCGTTGTCTATTGGAAACGTAACGAGACTTCCACTGAAGATTCGATGACTTGGGGAACTATCGCTATGGGAATAATGGCTTTGTTCAGTGGCTGGAAACTTTACGAGGGGCACCGTATAGGATTTGCCTTGGGCACACCCATCGGTAACTCGGCTTACGCTTGGGGAATCGGCATTCTCGCAATGTCACTGGGATCGATCTTATACTTACGGTCATCGGAAGAAGAGTACAAAACCTACGGCGTCTACGCTACCGCAATCGGATTGTTGATAGCCGCGTGTGCAGCAATCTTCTATGGACTGGCGCTGACGCTGACTGGCAGCGTAATCTAAACCAAACCCCACTATTTTTTTCTTCAAAGGCACAAGAACAGGTCAGCTTTACTTTTGCTTCATCCCTATTTTTTCTGTGTGAAGCGACGAAGAGTAGCGGTTGGTTTCTACCATGAGAGAGGCAAAACAAAACCCATCACTAAGCCTGCTGCCACCCTCAAACAGAAGAAGGTTATTCAGAAAGCAGCAAGATTCCAAGGAATCAAACCCAAATTCTTTCGTGCAATTCCTCTGCCAAAGGGCGATACTAAACTGACTCATGTTGCACCTATAGCTATTGGCCAAAGGCGCTTGTTCATTTACATGTGCCAAGAATCTCACGATTCAACCGACGCAGAACTTTGGTACAGAACAATGCGTCCTGCAGTAGTAATCCATGAACTGAAAAAAGTAGACCCTGAAGTCGGAAGAATGTTCAAGATACGATTTGACGATGGACACACAGCTGACGCAAATTGGTATGAATTACCTGCTGCAACTAATGTTACTCTTGACCCATCCCAAGTCAGAAGAACCAACCCGCCGTATCTCGGTCCTGACTTCACAAGATTCGCTAATAAAGCAGTCGTGGAAAAAGCGGCGAAACAATACTTGAAAAACCTAACCAACTGCTCGAGTGGTCTTCTGAAGCCACAGTTGACCGATGTAGAAAAGGTAAAAGATGGTCACGTTGTTGCTTGGTGGCCGTTACAGAACGAACCGCCAATCTACAAGCGAAGTTTTGAGAAGGTGCTGTGCTTTGCCAAAACACCTGGAGGAGCTATCATAGGGAGTGTGACTGGCGAAAGCGGTTTCAAAGGTGGAGCACGCTGTATTCTTGGAACAGCTGAGCAGCCTGATGTTGACCTTTCAGATGAAATGCATGGCGACTTTGCAGCTTTAGGAGAAGTCAGATATCACCGACCTGTCCCAACCAAAGTGTTCGGCACATTCAAGGTCGATGCGAAACTTCTCAAGAGAATCGGTAAGGCATACAGTCCACCACGTTGGGAATGTACGGGTTACAACGACAAAGGAAAGCCGACCTATGAGAAGTATGAAGGCGAGTCATTTCCAGATGAAGACAAGATAAAGCGTCTGCGAGATGAAATCAACAAGAAGATGGGATTCAAATGAAGGTGAAAAGACAAGTTGTTGGTTTCTATCGTGATAAAGGAAAGACGAAGCCTATCACTCAATCTGTCTCCAAGCTCAAACGCAAGAAGATTGTTAGAAAGCCTAAACGCTTCAACGCTGTCGGACCCAGCAACCGAGTTACGCATGTCGCCAAGTCCGAATTCAATCTGTTGAAGAAGTACAGTCGAAGAATAGTTCTTGCGGGCTCTATTCGCCGCAGGAAACCAAATCCGTCGGACATTGATTTTGTCATCATACCAAAAAACGCTAAAGCCAAAGCAGCAATCTATGAACACGCTTCCAAATACAAGATACGCGCTCAAGGCGACCAGTTGCTCTCGTACTGGAGGCTTCCTGGCAAGAAATGTCAAGTCGACATCTACTTCGCCGAACCCGAATATATGGGCGCAATGACCATGTTCGTAACTGGTCCTGGAGAGTACAACATAGCGTTGAGGGCGAAAGCAATCGGACAAGGATTCAAGCTGAATCAATATGGCGTTTGGAAAGGCAACAGACGAGTGGGCAAAGCTACAACGGAAAGGGAAGTTTACGATGCTTTGATGTATCCTTACAAGTCGCCTGAACTGCGTGGGCTTTCCGATAAAGAAGCTGAGAAACAATTTGGAGTTAAGCTAGGTCAGAGGGTGCTGCGTCGAAAGAAGCTGTTTCCACAAATAAAATATGGCATCCGTGGAACGAAAATAATAAAAACGGAGCCAAGAGAGGAATACGAAAAACGGTGGAAGGAAGGGCAAACAAAAGAAATAAAAAAACGATTTTCAAGTGGTTGAAAAGTCAAGACGGGATGATGTTCGTCGGACGAACAGGGGTAAAAAAGCAAACATTCGTAAAAGCTTAAAAACCTGAAGCGTTGTAAATAATTATCGTGCCAAAGAAACAAAATCGAGGTCAAGTAGTCGGTTTAGATAGGAGAAACCAGAATGAGTGGAGAGTCACTTCGTTCTCATGAAAGCTCTCCAGAAGAGCGTCGATGCCTGAATTGTGGCAAGCCGTTGAATGGGTTTGTTCTGAAGACATATTGTAGTTCAAAATGTCGGCAATTGGCATGGTCAAAAGCCAACCCAAAGAAACGAAGGGCTATAGAAAAAACTTACTGGAAGAAACATCCGATAAAGAAAAAGTTGAAAGACAAGCGTTGGCGCGACAAAATGCTCTTGGCAAACCCTAACTATTGGGCTGGGAAATCACTAAAAATGAGGCGCGCAACCAGAGTCCTCTGGGGTGAGCTAACTTCAGAACAAAAATGTGATATTCGACAAACAACTATGTATGCCGAAATGGCAGCCTGTAAAATTCTCAAGGAAGAAGGCTTCCAAAACGTAATTTGGCTTAGACTGTTATCTCAAACATTTCCATTCGATATAGCTGCAGAAAGAAATGGGCAAAAATTTGCCATAGAAGTAACCACGTCGATTCAGAAACAGGGTAAGAAAGAACTATGGAAATTGCTTGATTTTCTGGATTTGCATTATTACATCTTGCACATTCGACCAGATTTGAATGGCTTTCTTATGAAAGAGTTGAACCACGGTCAAACATGCTCCACGATCTACTCTATAAAATCACGTCTCAGAAGTCAAAGTCAAATCATTGTAGAGTATAAAATGAGGGGAAAAAATGAGAAATAAAAAACAACAGCACGTTGTGGGTTTTTATAAGGACCATGGTCAGACCAGACCTATTACTAAGTCTGTTCAACAACTGAATCGAACGAAGGCCATTCAGCGTCCGAGGCAGTTTCAGGGTGTGAGTCCTCAGCAGGTCGCCGCTGAAAAAGAGAAGCGTAGGAAAGAGCAACAACGCATGACTATTGAGCATAATATTAACAGCTTGGAAAAGCTCTTGCAAAAGCTCAACAACCACCTTGAACAGCGTGGACATGATGTTGAAGAAATGAAGAAACAGTACGACCTGGCTCAACAGCAACAGGATCTCAAGAAGGCTTTGCAGATTCAAAACCAGATGAACAGAGCCTTGACTACTGTGCAATTGATGGCCAAAAAACGGGATGCTGTACAAAACAAGTTACAGCAACTCAAATCAATGTAGCTTGTAAGCAGGGTTCTTATTATCTGATTGATTTTCTCCTGTTCTTCCATTTTCTTTATGAACTGTCGTATCTCTTCACACGTTTCTTCGATTTCACAGTTCCAGTCGTAACAGTAGCCGCTTAGAAGTTTGTAGAGCCACCGTGCGTGGTAATACAGCCAAGTGGTCAGATGTGCGGTAAATCGGTTCATTTTCATTTTCCACTTTCATCATTTTAAAGTGTGGCTACTTAAGACTTGCGTTCTAACCGTAAGTTTTAACTACTCATCAATATTATTAAAAGTGACCGAGTTGTTCCCGTAAGAACTAAAACAAAAAAAGTGATAAAATTGAAAATATGGAAAAATACGAAGGCGATATCGACTTTCTATGCAGCACTCTTAGTCGTTGCTATCATTGCAGTTATCATCGTTTGCGTCTTGGGGTATAGCCAATGGATGTGGGATCAGACGCACTACGAAGTCAAACAAGGATACGTCGCCATCGTTACCGACCAAATCGGAAAGTTCCTTAGAGTAGAAAAGGGACCAGCGGCATGGGCTGAAAAAGCATCATGGGAAACCATCATCAACTGGAATGTTCAGACACGTACTGAAGAAATGATTTCGCCATCTGAACAACAAACTATAGAATACAATGGACAAAACTACACCATAACTGTTATGAGGCCTGAACCTCTGGGTGCCCGCAGATGGGGTGCAATTCCATTCTCAACTGCCGACGGCGGAAGGGTTTCGATAGACGTCAGAATCACCTATCATTTTGATGTTGCAACTGACGGATGGCAAGACAGAATCAAGGAACTTTACACAAACTTCCCCGGCGTGGATCCTGAAACTCTAGGACTCATCGAAAACTCCACTATTGGAATGGTGCGTGGTGCGCTCAGAATGTATGCGTCCGCAGCGAACTACACGGTTGATGATTTAGCGTACACTAAGCAGGCCGAAACAGAAGCAAAGGCTATGTCCTATGTTCAGTCATACCTAAACAACGTAACAATAATTGCCAATTCAGTAGTGATAGACAATATTGCCTTTGGAAGCAGACTACCTGACGCAAACCTACAAGTGTCTCACCAACAGAAGTTGGTAGCCATTCAAGAAGTACAAACATTATTGTTGAAAGCAGAGGCTACAAGGAAGGCGACAATAACCATTGCTGAAGGACAGTCAATCGCAATAGGTTTAGTGACAAATGCCACGTCCTCTTCGATTGCACAATTAATGCTCCAAAACGTCACGGCGCAAGAAGCAGTAACATACTTAGGACTCCAATATGAGTACGACGCGCTGCGAAAGATAGCAGAAGCACATCCCGACTGGAAGCTGACAATATTCATCAACTCACCAGAAGTGCAGTACATCATACCTATCACGCCATAGGTGAATAACAATGAAGCGAGAATTAAGCACCTTCCAAAAAATTGCAGAGATAGGTTTAGCCATCATTGCAGTCATCGTAGAGTTCATCATGAGTTACCTAACGCTATACTTGAATGCTTGGCCCGCAATGCAAAAGGGTTATTGGATGGTCATCTGGATTCCTATTGTGGTATGGGTCATGCTCACACTTCTATGGGTTGCAGCGGTCGCGATACTACTAAGCAGAACAAGACGCAGAACTCTCAAACGCTCGCTTCGAGAATAACCCCCTTTACAACTAACAATCCCTTTTTTCTATGGACGTTATGTTATAACCGTAAGTTTTAACTACTCATCCTAACTATTAATGATTTCGAAAGGAGTGACCTAACAATGGACATAGCTACATTTTTAGGGTTAATTGTAGGAATGCCTCTGGTTACCGCAACTTTTTATCTCTGCATTTACCGTGGAATTTATTGCGATATTCAAGACGGAAAAAAGCAAGGTAGAGTAAAATGAATATTAAGAAAATTCAAGAAATGTTGTATAAGCAATATCTTCGAGATGCGAAAGACAAAATATTCAATCCGCATGGTGACGTAGGCGATCTTGCCGAACTTGCTATGATAGGTTGTGAAGAAGTTGGCGAAGCCATAGTTGGGATACGAAAGAAGCTTGGCTTAGGTGATTTGAAAGAAGAGTGCGGCGACATTCTTGCCCGCACATTGAACTTTATGTCACGAAAGGGAATTGACGCTGAATCAGCTTTAGCTTTGGTTCATGCTAAAAACGTGAAGCGTAATCGGAAAGGGCTATTCATAGAGGGTGCTGAACAATGAGCTTTATTTCCACACAAGTTATTTTGGGAACAGGTGAAAAAGTCACGGTTTATTACCTGACAGAGACGGGAAAAAAGCTCTTTGAAGGCTTGCTTGTAGCGGATAAATATAATGATGGACGCTTCGATGTTGTGTTTAAACGTTTCGCCCAAATGGAAGACGAGCTTGTTAGAACTTTTTTCCTTCCGAAAATGCAGGCACACATAGTGGAAAGTCTACGGTTAAAAGACAAGACTCAACAAGAAGTTGCGAAGACTTTGCCTGACTTCATAGAAAACCCTATGACTTATCATGCGTTCCATGTGGCTTGGAAACAATTTGAGAAGGCAGGCGTGATACTTCCCATATCTCACGGAAAGGGACACCCACGAACATGGCAACTAAGCATTTTAAAGAAAGAGTGAGGTTAAACAATGCTCAACGTAAGAGTGAACCAAATCCAGTCCTACACGGATGCCGAAGGTAGATTAGGCAAAATAATCGAACTTGTTGTAGACATGGAAATTGTTCGTCCGAAGCCGCAGACAGAGGCGGAAGTTGTAGTGCAGCAAGTTTATCAAGGTATTCTACAAGTAATTCCAATGTCAGCGTTCCCAAAATCTGTTTCATGTCCTAAAATATGCTTATTTCTTACAGAAGAGGAATACGACCAACTCGGTATAAACTTTGAAGTCAACAAAAACTTCATCATAGCTCTTGAGAACCAAAACATGAAATTCAAACAAGAAAGTGAAGGCTGATGAGGCGCAACCCTGAAGATGATGGGCTCGCCAAAATTGGTAACGCATACTTCATGGTTCGGTCACCCGTTGGCGGCGCCTCACATGCCATCAATCCCAAAACAAAGAAAACATACTGCGGTCATGACATGGTGAAGCTGTGGGATAAATGGCGTCCAATGGATGTGCTGCCCGACGACAAGCATCAACCAACTTGCAAGGTCTGTCTGGGCGCAATGCATGCAAAGGACCGTTGGGATGGAAAGTTGGACCGTTTGCTTCTTAGAGCGGAGAAACTGGGAACAGAGTTGGCGAAGTCAGATCTAAGCGCGGAGGACAAGGCTGAACGGAAAAAAGTATATGATAAAAACTACGTGTGGTATGCTTGTAAAGGCATAAAACCAGAGGAGATAACATTTGTTTAGTTGTGTATGCACTATGTCTGAGTCATAAAGATGGACGGATAACAGAATGAAATCAATAAGGTTGCGTATTTATCGTTGGATTCAAAGACATCAAAGAGCCTATACTTGTCTTGAACTTGGAACGGCATTAACAGGTTTGGTCTTAGCTATAATAGTTTTACTCAGGTGATGCAAAAATGTTGACGGAAGCGAGACTCTACAAAGCCTGCACAAAACGTACTGCCCTTTGGAGAAGAAAAGAATCTGTAAGCCTACATAACTCCACACTTTTATGGAGAACGCTATAGCAAAGTAGAGAACCTCTCTCCATTTCTTGTGCAGTTTTAGCTTACGCATTACAACCGTCAGATGTAATCGAACGGCAAAATATTTAAGCATAATGCGGTTTTAAATTAAAAAGCGAGGTCACAGCGTTGAAGGCTGAAATGAAGCGATTTTTGTTTCCTTTTTTAGTATTTACTTTCGGTTGGTGCTGGCTTGTAATAGGCGCAAACTTTATTGACACGTCAAAAACAATTAATTTCTTTGCCGTTATATTGCCTTTCCTTTTCATGGTACTCTGTCCAATCTTTTATGTAATGAAAAACAAGCGAGGCATAAAATGAACAAGACAGCAATTTTCGTTTCCGCCTTAATGTTGACATTGTACTTCGGTACCTTCCCGCATGGTGATTCTGGCCCCCTCTCCACAATGAACACAAGCAATGCTAAAATCTACTATTATGGGTGGCCATTCGCCTTCAGTAGCGAGCTTGTTGAAGAAATACCCGTAGTCATTAACAATAGCGAACTTCATACACGCATTTTGCACTTTGAAAGCAATACTTTCACACCACTCACACCAATGATATTTCTAATAAATTGGCTTTTTTTTAGCGCAGTGTTACTTGTTAGCAATGAACTATATCTTATGTTTAAAAAGCAAAGTCACAGCAATGTAGTTGTCAACAGACTGAAAGATCAGAGCGTGAGAACATGAACATCAAAATGCCAGCTTTTTGTTTGGTCGTAGCGAACTGCGGAATCCTAATCATCTTCGTGCTGGGAATTTATGCGCCCGCGCTTAGTGATGCTTCATCCAAGCCCGTCCCGGTCTATGGCGGCTGGAAAGAAATTTCTGGACGGTTTATGACTGAAACTGACGACCTCAAGTTTGTGGGAAAGCCTGCAAACTACAGCTTTTCAACTTTTTCCTACGTCGGTTTCGGCGAAGCAAACGATGCGCTTGGTCATCTCCGCACAGACTTGGCAAACCTAACCTTTGTAAGGTCAAGTCTTCGCATAAGTATCAACAGTTCAACAACCATCACGTTTCTGCTGGGCATGTATCATAAAAACTGGGCAGCGACTACTAATGGTTCAATAACCGATGCGCCACCAAATCCTGGTTTCTCCTGTGTTGGCTTTTCCATCAGCTCTAACATTCTAAAAACTACTCTTACTTGGGACAAGCCGATTCTCGGAGACAGGTGCGATGGCGATATGGGTCATGTTATTATAAATGGAAAAAGTTATGCACACCTTTTCTTTTTTATTCTGCCTGTTGCAGCCTGGACAGGAAAACCCGAGTACATCGACTTTAAATACTCTGAAACGTGGAAGTTCACTCCTCTTGGCCATTATGACAACAGCACCATCGAGAATGGCAAGACAGTTCTGTCTAGCCTGTGGGCGGTCTGGGTTTCGCTTGGAGTCAGCGACATCGTTTCCGTCGCGTTGCTCATAGGTTTGTGGCTCGCAAGCTATCCCAAAGTTCCTGAAGACTTAAAGAGTATGGCAGCTCAGGAGAAGAAAAAGGAGGACCAATCGTGAACAAGAAAGAAAACATCATAATGGTCGCTCTTATCACATTGTTTCTTATTTTCACACTTCCAGTCGTGCCTATTACTCTCACCTATGAAACAGTTTGCATTGATTCCAAGACAAACGCGATTTTGGACATAAGTTACTACAATGCCACCGAAAAAACTTCTGCTGGATGCGTGATTCTTGGATGGCTTGGCGTTCCAGTTCTACATAATGGCGACAAGATAACTGTCCAAGTCTTTGAAACAGAGGCCAGTCCTGAAATCGACGAAGAAATTGCAGCTGGGGCGGATTACGATTGAAGATACCAATTATAGATCATTTCATTGATTGGATGGGCTTCGGAAACGAACCAGTCAGACATAAGAAACTTGCAATCGCACTGTTCGGATTCATGACTTTTGGCTGTTTCATAATCATTTGCTATAGCACATGTTACCGGCTTGTTGTCGGCTTTGAGGCACAGGATTTACTGCTTTGCGCTGGATGGTTCGTTATGCTCATGATGGCAAGAATGACTCAGATTTTAACCAAACTTAAAGAGGTTTAGACTGTGAAGCACCCGCGGCTTGTTGACTGGAAAAGGTTCATCGAAGCCATAAGAAAAGACCCGAAAAACTTCGCTAAAGCAATCATTGATAATCTTAACCCTCCAAAATACGCGGTCAAAGCTATTAGAGATTTTGACTGGATATGTCACTTCTGCTGGAAACCCCGCGTTGACATTTGTAACTGGTGTCAACGAAACGTCTGCGAAGACCACAGCAGGATAAGTATTGGACTGAAGACCAAGTTGGAATGGTATTCCTGCCTTGACTGCTTCCAAACGCTTGGCGCGACTGACATTATGAAAAGAGTTACCGCAGAAGATGAGCGCTTTTACCTTGAGGATTTACAAACCAAAAAGAGGAGACAAAAATCATGACCTACTCAATTGACGTTGTGGTCACAGAAATAAAAGTCGACATCGAAATGTTAACGGGTGAAGGAACAGTAGTCGTGTTCGGTTACAGAGTTCCCGTACCTGCGCCTCCCCTTCCTCCAGGCGTGCTGATGCCGAAGCAGATCGCTTACAAACACGCGCTGCACCTGTTCATTCCAAAGGACAGGTGGGTAGGCCAGTTTGGAATGTGGGAAGAATACCACTTGATAGTCAGTGATGATGGCGTAGTCGAACTGAAAAAGAAGGTGTGAGTTGAGAAATGAATGTTAGGCTTAGTCTTCTGATTGCGGTTTGGGCATTAGTCTGTGAGATAATTCTGCTTCTTCAGCCTCGAGAAACGTACTCGCAGGGCGCGATTTCTGGGATAGTTATTGCGTTGACTGCGGCACTCGTAGTGTGGCAAGCTCGCATCCAATACAAAGAAAACAAGGAAGAAAAGACATGAAGCGTAATCTCGGGTATTCCCCATTAGCGGCTGCGGTTCAAAAAGTCTTCAACAAAATCGACTTTCACCATCAACACCCGCCGAGAGACTGGCATAAAATCTGGGTCAACACCAACAGAGCCATTCTTGTTCTGGTGGACAACCAGGAAAGAATGCTGATGCGTACCTTCACAGAATTCTGCCAGAGCAAGACGTGTCCACATGAGTCTGACGGCTGCGCGAAACATTGTAGCGCAAAAGCGTTCCTGCTTTGGAAACAAACAGAGGAGAGAAAACGTAAACTTGAAGTCTGCCCGGCCTGAGCTTGAAAAATACAAGACTATAAAAAGGGTTATCGACAGCTTCCGCTCTGACCGCGGAGGCGAACCTTCACCATCAACGGAAAGCGGTTTCTTCACCTATCTGCAGAAGTATCTGAAATTCTACGCAAAAGCCACAAACCGTAAACATGTGACGCCAGACCAAATTATTGAAGAGCGCAAGAAAGACCTCAAGAGCAATGACGACGACATAAGACGCAAACATGAGGAACTCGTGAAGCAATGGATGAACGTGCTGCGGCAGGAGAAAGTGCCATCCGGCAAAAAAAGCAGCACAGGAAAAGTGGCGCTCGCCCTCGTCCATATTAAAGCGTTCTATCGTGGCAATTACAGACGTTTGGAAGAAGTGCCGACCCCCTCAATCACCGTAGAAACACAGTATAAAGTCCCGATAACAAAGGAAGAATGGCAGCTAGTCCTTGAAGGATGCGACCAGATGCACAACAAACGTTTGAGAACTTGGATTCTCTGCGATAAGGAATGCGGAATGAGTCCTGCAGAGCTACTTGCCATAACCGGGAAAGAATTAAGCGAGAGATTTGGAACAGTCAATGAACAATTGAGGAACGGGCAGAACCCTGTTCATATTCGCATCATACGCAGCAAGACAAAAGCGCATGGTTTAGGTTTTTATGATACGTTCATTTCGGACGAAGGCATAGAAGCTCTTCAAAACTTTCTTCCAGCGCGACCTCGCAAATTCTTTCCTGTAGGTGATAGACAGCTCGAGACAGACTTCAACAAATTGACCGACATCATCAACAAAAATCTTCTTGAACTGCAACGGAAAGGTGCGAATGTGTCGTTGTGGCAGAACTTCACGCCTAAAAGTTGCCGCAAATTCTTTTCTGGGTCAGTCAAGATGGCTCAACTAAAGAATCCTGAATGGCGTATGGGCGGAGATGCGTTTGCTGAATATTGGATGGGCCATTCAATAGCACGACAGGAAGGCGCCTATATTGTGGAACGACTGCGAGAGCGGCCTGACGAAATGGCAAAGGTCTACATGGAAGTCTATCCTATGCTGAGGGTGTTATCATAATGAACATCTTGCCATGGTTTTTTGGGGTGGCCTTGTGTTTGATAGCTACAGTATTTACAGGAATTTATTTTTGGGTCTTATGGAGTATAGGCTTTTTCATTATAGTAGTAATTCCTGCTATACAGATGATTCAGAGAAAAAAGAAAAACACTAATGAGGTGAAACCATGACTGGAGAACCTGTGAAGGTCCTGTTTCTATATCTTATCCTTCTGATGGCTATTTTACATCCTCCCATTCGTGCTACCAAAGCAGGTGCAGTTGTAACAGCGTTGGACGATGGGTTTCTGGTTAGAGGGCAGCATCCAGAAGAAGCCGATGTTAATGCCAGCATCGCGTACAACAATGTGTGGGACGCAAGTACAGCTGATTACGTACGCACTTCGTATCCAGATGATACTGCCTATCAAATATGCTCTTATCAGTCTGGGAATCTTGCGTTCGAGTTCGGCAGAATCGCCTTGTTCTTCGACATTTCTTCAATTGTGGCAAATCTGACTGTTGCCTCAGCCACTCTGAGCGTCTGCACAAAGAGTAGCGTTTCGGACGTAGGTCCTTACAACATCACGATTCAATGCAGTAACGTTCTCCAAAAGGGGCTGCCAGTATTTCCACACTATCCATTAAGCCTTTCAGATTACTCGAGATTCTACTACTCTGGAAATTATGGCTCAGTAAACTCTACATCCTTCAGGACCGACCACTACACAAACATCACTATCACGGATCTTTCAATCATCCATCCGCTCACAAAAATGCTACTTAGGCTCAACGTGGACATCGACGGAAATCACACTGGATGGACCTCGGGACAAAGCATAGGATACAAGATGTACTCTTCAAGGGGCAGCTATCCTCCGCTTCTGTACCTGACGACCAAGACAAACTACACAACAACAACCTTAACATCTACAACTCCGCAAACCTCCACGTCGACAACATCAGCGACCTCAGTTTCTACGTCTTGGTCAATCACCACAATTCTGACATTATCCACAGAGACAACATGGATAACGACAACGACGACACCTACCACTGCAACAGTAACTCAAGCATCTACTACACTCTCAAAATCAACAACGATTACGGCGCCTGTCACAATCACGGTGACCCGGGCTACCACGACATTCTCAAACACAACGTTCTCCACATCTACTACCACAGTCGATGGAAACTCGGCATCTGGCATTGTTGCTCCGCTGATTTGGACAGTGATTATTGCCACAAGCCTCATAGTCCTCCTTGCCATACGTCATTCTCGCCAGCACGAGCCTAAAAAAGAGAAGAAAGTCAGTTAGTGATTGTATGGCAGCTCAAGAATTGCTAAAAGAAATACCGGAAGAAACATGCTGTTGCTGTGGTCATAAGCTAGGGCAACATATACCCGAGACTGAAGGATTCCGTTGCCACTGCCTCGGTCCAGACGGCTATCAATGTGAATGTTTCTTGCGCTATAGATACCCTGAAGGTCTTGTAGGCTATGACCTAAAGAAGAGAATCCAGAAGTTCATCGAGGAACTGAGAGGCGATAGGTAATCCGCTAATCATCACAAACTGTGGAAAACAATTTTACTTTCGAACGTCACTCACATGCCAAGAAATCTATTGCGAGCATCCATGTCAGCGTGTCCTCTATCAAGTCCTCTTCCTTTGCAGTCGGGCGCGTAACCCTGCGTTTGGCTTTCTTGGTCATTACCTTTCACATTCAATTTGTTTGACATTATCTTGAGTCCTTGGAGAGTTCTTCAGTACATACACGGACCTTGCATAAAAAGTTTTTTAAGATTACTCGACAGAGATAGACAGTGCCATTTCCTTAGTCGCTTGGGGGGCAGGGTCACATGCGTGACTGTCACTCTTCGGCTGAGGAAGTGGCTGGTGCATGGACGAAGAAGAGGGAAAAGAGACAAAGCCTTCTCCCTGTGCTCTGTGGGAATTTCCCAGAAAAGGAGAGACTAAAGATGACCAAAATGGAAGCAGCTGATATAATCAGCAAGTTAGATGAAGCAAGGAAAACTGTTCGGTCAGAACTGTACAAGGGCAAATTCTCAGTTCGAGCAATGTTTTCTGGAGGAATCTGCTTATGCGGAACAATGATTCAAGAAGGAGATCTGATTACGCGCACTCCCCACTCGTCTTGGATGCATTTGAAATGCGTTGAATTAGATGCTTCGGACTCTAAGCCGCCCTCTAAAGCCTCACAGCTTACTGTAAAACTCGCTGAACAAGCAACCCGCAAACAAGCAGTATGGAGAGATGACTTATTAGAATTGGCGAAAATCACATTCTTGGGTCAATGGGGCACCGACTATTGGATTGAAGATACGGTCATCACAACTCAAATCTTGGACCTGTTTGGGCTTCACAAGTTGACTGCTGGCTGGCGCTATCAGTCCGATAAAGCTCGACAAAAATACGCACAAAAGATTGAGAAGGAATTCGCTCGTCACAAAGGATGGGTTTGCCGAATATGCCGAAGAACGATTTATGTCGAGAAGAGTGTTGAACGAGGAATAGGCCCAATATGCTTCAAAAAACATCCACAAGAAATACGGGTTTTGGTTAATAGGAGTGCGAGGAAATGACTTCTTATCGTTATCGGCTCGAGTGTGGACACGAACAAAAGCATCCAAGACCAGTCAAAGTTGTGAATGGCGCGACAATGCCTCCAGTGTCTTCAGTTCACGCTCCAAAGAGACAAAAATGGCCAAAAGGCGGGTATCTATGGTGCAAGACTTGTCGTATGCATGTAAGAGTAATCCGTCTGACAATAGACAAGTTCAAGCAACCGAAGTTGACAACTTTCAGAGGCCAAACACGTGGATGATTATAGGCTGGTTGTTCTTAACATTAAAGAAGGGTCATCGTGAGGGAGGAGCTTGCGAAACTTGATGGTTCGAGGCGCCGTTTTCAGGGGGCTGTCGACAGGTTCGGTGTGAAAGCTGGTTGGAAACATTCTCTCGTCACAGTCATGCTCAAAGACGTTTCTGACTGTGCCACGCATAAAATTGTCACGGATCATTTATGGTTCACTCTGCACACACGCTTTGCCTCTCTGGATCTCGTCGTGGGCGATGTGGTCAGTTTTGATGCTCGTGTCACGAAGTATGAGAAGGGATACCGGGGAAGGCGGGACTTTGATGATGCACCGCCAGTTGAAATTGATTACCGCTTGAGTTTTCCCACAAAAATAATAAAGGCTACACCACCAAACGCTCTCCAACTAACAGCGCCTCCTGAGCAGTCTATTGTTGTCAGGCGCGAGGCTTGTAGTCAGGCGACTCTAAACGATTGGTGCAAGGGTAAAAGGTGATGTGATGTTTCCCAATTATCCGCAAGAACAGGGAATTTTCCCCGATGAACAGCTGAATAGTTGGCATCAATTAAACTGCCGCTTGTTTAACAATAAAACAGTCTGTGATTGTCCGACTTACTGCTTTTGGAGAGAAGCAAATCTGGAGAGAAGTAAGAAGCATGAACGGCTAGGATGGTCAGAATAGTAAAGCCCAAATCTTAAATATTCAGTCATGCAATCACTAAATTTAGGGTGCGGCTTGAGGGTGTGCCACCTACCTGACCTTGGCGAGGCGCTAGTCAAGGAACAATCCTGCATGGTTGCTGTACGGGATGAGAACGAGGGAGCGGTCACACAGACGCCGAATCTACATGGCTCGACCCTCCCAACGCCCTCACTTTTTGGATAGCGCTTTTTCTATGAAAACCGCTTTGATATTTCTTTTGTATGAAAGCTAAAATGCGTGGAAACTTGGTTCGTTCTGAACTGATTCAGATTTACAATCTACTTGTAATGAAACTAACTCCAAAAGACATCTCTTGGCTAAAGAAACACCGTGCTATAAATTGGGAACACATTGATTTCAGCAATAGGCCGATTATCATACATCCCTCTGGAAACATACCCTACGTTAAAGAACTCAATGATGAAAGAGATTACATGAGTAAGGCAGACATCTCGTTCAGAATTCAAGACATGATTGATGCTATAAACAATAAAAAAGAAATCGCTTACGCTCATATTGAGCTTACTCGACCTATGATGGAAGCTCTCGCAATAATCTTTGGGGTCCAAGATAAGCCACATAGAAATAAATGTCAGATCCTTGGGGCACTACTGGAGTCAGTGACGATTCCTTCCTGAAAACCGCTTTGGTATTTCTCTTGTGTGAAAAAGAAAATCGAATCCCGTGATATAAGTGACTGGCTTAATCAAAACGCAATCGAAGAACTTCAAAAAATGGGACTTTGGGCTCCAGTAGAAATCAGTGAAACTAACATATACAATGGGTTGCGATTGAAGAGAAAAGGGTTGAATAGCATAGAACTAACAATACCATTGAACATAGTTAGAAATCCAAATTATCCTGAATTCCTGAAATGGAAAGCAGGTTCATTGGTCAGGTTCTACATTGTTGACAAAAGTATGCTTCTAATAACATTAGAAGGGATGGAAAAAGCGGTGTAGCTAATCCCTCGAGGCTTTTTCAAATGATGGACAAAATGATGGGAAATATTCTCTCGAGGTGAGTCAAGAACAAGTATCAAAAGAGAAACCGACATTTTCCAAGCTAAGTCTCAATTTTGAAACCAATAAAAAAAGGGATTTTTATGTTTAACTCGTTGATTCTACGCTATCGGAACTGCCCTAATCCATGAGTCCCATTGCCACATTCCAGCATTAACATATGGATTATCAGAATTACTAAATTCTTTGACTAATGGTATATCTATTGTCATGCTACCCTTAGTCAGTTTATGTGGGGACGTGAATCTCACGGAGTAATTGGATTCTTTGTTATTGTCCAACCAAACAAAAGTGAACTTGTAACTTGTGTCATAAGTCCAGTTGTACTCTATCACGCTTATCTTAGACTTTCCTACTGAAAGATTGTCTATGACAACAACAGGCCAGACAGTTACGTTGTCAATTAACAAATTCTCAGGGTAAATGATTGATGGACCCTTATTAGTGATGGTTACATTAATAGTGTTAGGTTCTAAAAAGATTGGCGCAACTTTTATTTCAGATGGTTTTACCTTCATAAAGCTAAAAGTTAGGGCTCCCATCCATGCTGCTACGGCAATGCTAACTGCGACTGTTACTGCAATAAGTATGATTGACGCAATTATGAGGCTTAGGGCTTTCTTACTCCTCAACATTTTCATGCCTCCAAGAACCCCCTTTCTGAAAATAGGATTTAAGGTTTTTGTTTTATTAAGACTTTAGTGCTGTCTTTTTCTTCCTTTTCTCCTTGTGGGATAATTGCACCACACGCCCTTTTCCTTGACGCCCTCTCATGAGTTACAGGACCGACAGGTTCCAATGTTGACGGATTGTTTTCTCTTAGGACAGTATACGTAGTTTCTCCGTCTCCAATGAATTAATTGACACGGTCTAAACTTTGCTGTGCTCATCTTACTCAAAACCTCATTTTTGTTCTTTAAAGATTCTGTCGTTGTGTTCAGAATAAGTATTGCCTTCACCGAGAAAATACAGCCTGCCACTAACGCAAGTTTTAAATGCGGTTTTAGCAATAAAAACGAGTTACAGGAGTGGCGAAGCCAGAGAGGGTAAGCTGAATAAATGTAAGAATTGCGGAAAAGAATTCGAACCTGTTGATAAACGACATCCCTTTCAAGTCTTCTGCTGCAGAAAGTGCAAGAACAAATACTATCAAAATAACTACAATCGTTCAGGCGGAGCTAAGCGGAATAGAATAAGAAAACGGTTTGAAGCCTTAGCGGTTCTTGGCGGAAAATGTGTTGCTTGTGGTACAGCCGACCCATTACTCCTAACATTCGACCATATCGCTAATGACTGGCGGAATGACGGTATTAGACGGCATGATAAGGTAGGATTGTGTCGTTGGATTATTGCTAATCCTGAAAAGGCTCGCGTTAGAATTCAAGTCTTGTGCTGGAACGACAATTCGCTCAAGCAGTTCTATCCAGACGAGTTCAAAAAACGCTTTCCCTTGGTTAAGTCTATCGCGCTGGGTCCATAAGCGTAAAGCTGGAAAGCCCAGAGAGCAGCAGTTCAAATCTGCTCTCCTGTAACTAGGAGCTTAATGAAATGACTCAGAGACTTAGGTTAAAGTGAAAGTGAATGGCGCAAAATGCCGAGCGAATTTTGAGAGAGGGCGACGAGCTGTGCAGAAAAAGATTGAAACGTCTTATTGACCGTAAGGAAAAAATAAAGAACATCATAGGCGGCTTTCATGATCCATACGGAGATTCTGAAGCTGAGTTTTGCAGCAAGTGTGGCACAGTCGTTTTCATCAGACCATACGTTAAATCATTGTTGCGGAATGGCGGATTGTCTGTTCCATCGGTCCTCTGTCCTAGCTGCGCAAAGAAGATACATGGACAAAAACTTGAAGAGTACATTGAGGAGGGCGTTCGGGAGTGGCGCAACTTGGACAAAAACCGTGGAGTCGTGTAAGGAATAACAAAACGTTTCAGGATTTTCGACTTGCTATGGCTCAATCTTGCTTTGCATTTGTCAGTAATCGGCGTCGTTACCGACTACATTTTTGATGAAGGATGGTACATTCCATTCGCTAAAGCTTCGGTTGTTCTTGGGCAAGCGGTAAATTTGGAACATCCGCCTCTCTTTAAAATCCTCGGTGGGATCGTTATTTATTTTTTTGGAGATTGGTGGATGGCGTGGCGTTTGCCAACGGTTTTGATGGGCGTGGCAGCGGTCTACGTGTTTTATCGGTTAGCAAAGAACTTCATGCAAGAGAAGTATGCACTTGTTGCCTCTACTTTTCTATCGTTCGACCTTATCTTCTTCATTCACAGTTCAATCTTTCTGCTTGATACGCCAGCCATCTTATTCGGTCTTTTGGGTGTCATGCTCTACTTTGAGAAAAGATACTTGTTGATGGCAAATTCATTCGGACTGGCCTGTCTTATGAAGGAAACAGGCGGTTTCTTCGTGCTAATAATTCTGATAGTACATGTGGCTCTCAACTACAGACAACGCTTGACAAAAATTAAGACTCTCGCAGTATCCGTTCTGATTTTCATTGTGATAACGTTGGGCGGTCTGTGGATTTACGACCTCACGTACAAACCAGAGGCGGTTTGGAACGTATCCAATCCCATTGACAATTTGACAACAATGTACAGCGCCTTCACAGGCATACTTCCTTTGCTCCGAACTCCTCCAAGCGAAGTGCGGCAGCCGTGGGGCTGGATCCTACCGATAGGCAACCCTTTCAACGCGCCAACCTATTCATCGTTGACTATGCCGGCGACATTCTTATCAGGTCAAAAGCTATTGTCCTTGTGGAAATCGCAAATTTCGTTGCCGATAGCCTATTTTTGTTTGCCTATCCTCTTGTTCTGTGCTTATAGAATAGTTAAGAAGAAATCCGAGCCCTTCGACAAGCTGTATCCGGCGTGGCTACTCATAACCTTCGTTCCCTTCGTAATAAGAGGATTGATAACACCGATGCGATGGAATTTTTATTTCATCTACACGATCCCAGCAATTTGTTTGGGCATCGGCTTCTTGTATAGCAAAATGCCAGAGAAAACACGCTTCAGAGCCTTCGCCCTCAGCGTGCACTTGTTAATTACAATAGTGTTCTTCTTCATATTCTGGCCCATCGTACTTTAACACTTAAAAACTAACTCGCTTTTGATGCCAAAACCACCTATTGACTATTTCTTTCTTGAGAGTGTGTTCAAATGTCAAAGACCATTATCAAACTCGCAGATGCACCCCGTCGTCTGCGTTTGAAGAAGATGCAGATTGCCGGATTCTTGGCTCACGCTTCTGCTAAAAGACGGATTCTCGTCGGCTTCTACCGTGACGAATCGGGCAAAATCAGGCCAGTCACGAAGTCTGCTGTAGAGGTCAGACGTAAAAAGGTCGTCAAACATGGGAAGCAGTTCAAAGGAGTCAAACCACGATTCAGCGTTGTCAAGGGTATTAGGATGTCTGTGAAGGAGTATCGTGCCTTCGTTGATTATCTTAACGATTTCAGGATTCAAAAATTTACTAAGCGTGATGTTGAAGAGTGGCTACGTTTTCATGAAGAAACTGACAGCCATCTTAAAATCTCAAAACTTCCAGCTAAAAAGTCAAAGCGCGTGTTTACTGTGAGTTGGTATGAAAACAAAAGATGGTTCGAATCCAAGGTTAGAGCTGTTAACCAAAAAGAAGCAAGAACAAAAATCAAATTGAACCATCCTACGGCGCGGGCTGTAAGAGTTGCCACATTGAAACGTAGATTCGGTAATGAGTACAGACATTGAGCATCCGTGGTGACAATGCACAAACAGCGTGTTGTTCTTGGATTCTATAAGGAAGATGGTACAACCAAACCTATCACTAAGTCTATGGCTCAATTGAAACGGAAGAAACTTGTTAAGAACCCGAAAAGATTGAACGCTGTCAAGCCCAACGGGTCCCGCTGGACTCTCACGTACAAGCGCACTCGGCAACTGAAACAGATCAGCACGTACTTTCTGGAGAAGTACAAGCCCAAATGCTATTTATGTAAGGAACTGCTGACAAAGAAGGATCTTCCTGACAACATTACGGAACATCACATCAACGGCGACCACAACGACAACCGGCCTGAAAACAAAGCCTTGGCGCACGAGACTTGTCACAGAAAGTATCATTACAAAGAAGTCGCGCCTACCAATGGAATCCGAAAAATTGGTCCCGGCAGACACAATCCGAAGGCAGAAATTTTTGAGTATAAAGGCAGAAGATTCGTGCTTGTGCCTATAAAAGAACGGAAGGGCGATTACATCGTGAGAGTCTACAGTACCGGCGGCATGGCGCAGCACATTGGGCACGTTGGAAAGATGTGGTTCACTCGTCAAGAGGCATTTCAAGCTGCTAAGAAATGGATTGACGACTATCCTGGTTTTCGTAGGGGTTAGACCTTGAAAGCGAGATATTTCTTTGGTAAGAGTGATTGTTAATGAGTCTGCACAAGAGGAGTAGAGGGCAAGTCGTCGGATTCTATAAGGAGCATGGTAAGACGAAACCTATTACGAAGCCGGTTGCTCATCTGAAACGGAAGAAGCTTGTTAAGGGCGGTAAGCATTTTCTTGGTGTACACGTGCAAGATCCAAAGATGCAGATGATAGTAAGCGTTCCAAGAAACGTTGACGTTACTGTAACAAGAAAGGTTCACAATCCAACAGAAATTGAGCTGAAAGGATTGACTCACCCAACTACAGGCGAACCATTAGAGCCAGCTAAAGAATATGGAAGTTCAATAATGTATGCACCTTACTCTGGTCAATATGTCATGGTTAGCGTTCCAGAAGCAAGAGAGGCTGCAAAAAGAGGGGGATTGCTTTTTAGAACAATGAAAATAGAGGGCGTCGGAAACCCAACGCCTTACGTTGTTAAGCCACGATTCACGGACATTGAAGAAGGTTACTTGAAAATTGCGAAGTCTAAGTTAAAGAGTGCCGCAGACATTGTTAGAAAAGATACATCAGCAAAAGGTCTTGAAAGAGCATTTAGAATCTTAGAAGGTGAACAGTTGAAAGTGCATTTCTGGCAACAATATCCGCATATTACTGAAGATCCTGTGTTCATGGAAGTGAGGAACACTACACAACAAGTGCTCAACATGCTAAGAAGCGCTGAAGGCGGCACAAGTATTGAGCAGAAACCTTTTGTTGAACGAGGTCGTGACCGCATACTTTCTACGGCTGAAGCGATAGCTGGATAAATGCTCTATATTTCTTTGTTGTGAGTGATATGGGTCGTCAGGTTGTCGGTTTCTACAAGGAACACGGTAAGACGAAGCCTATTACAAAGTCGGTTGCTCAACTGAAACAGAAAAAAATTGTGCGTGGTTCCAAGCAGTTTGCGGGCATCAAACCAAAAGGAGACGCGGTGTCGTTGGCTCGGAAATTCTTCGATGATTATCCCGTAGCAGCGTCCCTCTCACACGTAGGAGTTAGAGCACGTCCGGAAACGCTTGGTCCCGCTGTGACCGAACAAATGTACACAACTTGGTTGAAGATATCGTCTGAGGGAAAGGACTTTGACAAAGCAAGAAAGCATTTTGTACAAACTATTACAAAATCGTATGGTGAACGGACCGCTGGTCGTGTGGATGTTGAAATTGAAGCTGAAGCAATGCGCATTCTCATACAGTGGTACAAGAAAGAGAACTTTCCTACACGGCGCATAACTCGTTCTATCAGATGAAAGCGTTGATTTGTCGTCATGCAAAAAACGCTGAAAATTCAAGTATTCTCTGAAAAGTAGTTCTTCTTTGCCTTTGCGCAGTTCAAGAACCTTGCATTTGATTACTCGTTTAGCCAGCATTTTAAGCGACACGCTTCAAAACATCATTAGTGCAGATGCTATTTAACGGTATCGAGGATAGCGTGTATTTCTAAGGTAGAGGTAATTGTGTTGAAAGCAGGTAGTGCAAAAGCTCGTGCGGCAGGACGAAAGGCGGCTGCGACTCGTGCCAGAAACAAACGGCTTGGCAAAACACGCAAAACGACTGCCAAGGGCAAGGTCAAGAAGTCAAGGCGGAAAGGACAGATCCCAGCAGGCTTCAAAAAATACACTGTGAACAAGACAAAACTGATCGCTAAACTCCAGGCGCAGAAAAAGACGAGTTTCAAGCCCACCGAAGTAGTCAGTTTGACGTGGGACGTCATTCGAGGCGGACCCAAAAAACGCAAAAAGTAACGTCCCACATTTTTCTGTTTCGAGCATTCTCCAGAGGCAAATTGAAACTATAGATTCCCGCCATTTATAAATAGTTCACCACAACATTAGGCACAAGGAGAGACGCAGAATGCCATTTAAAAAAGGCGATCCAAGAGCACGTTTAGCAGGTCTTCACACTGCAAAAATTCGATGGGGCAAAAATAAACAAAAGAAAAAGCGTAAAGCAAAATCGCCACAATTAACGAGAGCCGAAAGCCACGCAAAAAAAATACTGGAAAACGCAGGATGTCAAGTTTTAAAAGGAAGTTATCCTGACTTCATAGTTTCAAATCCGCAAACACAAGGTTTTGCCTTGGTTGAAATTAAAGCTGGAAAAGATGAACTATCTGATAATCAAAAGGCAACTTTTGACATTCTTCAGCACCTAAACATTCCTGTTCGCGTCGTTCATATTGAGTCAACAACGGACTTCTCAGAACTACAAAAAGAGATGGGCGCGCGTGCTATGGACTAAACCTAAAAAAACACCCCGTTCTGAATTTTATAGTTTCAATATCCTTCGTTGCTTAATTTATAGTTTCAATGTCCTCTGTTTCCTGCACCTGCGTATTATACTATTAGAGGATTGAGAAAAGTGCCAATGTCACACGCACAAGCTGTTGCTGCTGGAAAGAAAGCAGCCCGAACTCGTTGGGGACCAGACGGCAAAAAGGGCACGCCAAAAAGCAGAGCCAAGAAGACCAAAGTCAAAGCCAAAGGACGTCACAAGGCAAAAATGACCCATGCGCAATATGTTGCGGCTGGAAAGAAAGCAGCGCGAACAAGAAAGAGAAACAAGTAAGCCCTAAAACCGCGCAACAAGTAGACGGGTTCGAGTCAAGCGGTCCAGTCGGGTTCCGACCGTCAAAACTGGCCGCTCCTCCTTTTTCTAATCAACTACCGAAACCCAGAGGCTCTAAGCCTCCCAAAAACGGTACCCTGTGAACTCAATCATCTTACGTGCTAGTTTTTTGCCAAAAATCCTGTTTAATCGGTAGCTAAGAGCTTTTGCTTCTCCTTCTGTTTTAGCTTTCATTATTTTAGAACCTACAAACTCCACTATTCTTTCATCATCTTTCAAGTATATTATTGGTCCCATATGTTTCACAGAGAGACCGTCAAACAATGTCCAACTTGGAGATTTAACTATACGCGAAGGAGTTGATTTACCTATTTTTATTCTCACAGCCTTGAAGGTTTCAGGGTCGCTAGGGACGATCTCTCGCAACCATGCTAGGGCTTGACATTTGGACAATCCTAATCCTTTTGCAGCTTCAACATAGGGAAGAGGGCCTTTTTCTTTTAACAACGTTTGAAGGCACATCTGTAATCTTTTTAGTTTTTCCATATGTTGTCGCTCGAGTGTTTGGCTTTGTTTCTTCTTATCCTCTAAACTTCTCTTGAATCCTTTTGTAAACATCTTTTTTATTCCTCTTTTTCACCGTGTTAATGACTTGGCTTTTCCTCTGGGAGCGATAGTGCAAATTGCTGATACTTGTGTTCATCAAACCAGAGGAAAAGAGTGAAGTTTTCTCCTGATGCTCTGTCAGTATTGAAGGTGTTAATTAGGGTCAGCTGATCTCCCTCTCCAAGTTTTGTGAATTTTACAGTTCCCTCCGCAATCTTAATTCCTTTATAGTAAATTTGGGCAATATGCAATTCGACGGGAATTTCTTGTTTCACTCTTAGCGTGATGTTCCAATAAGGATACTGGTAAACTGAATCTTCAACAGTTATTGCGTAAAAAACCTCTACAGGGCGTTGAGAGATGGCGGTATAGGCAATAACTATTGTTGCTGTTGCAATCGTAACGTAAAGTAGGATGCAGCAAGCTTTGTAGAGTTGTAATTCTGTCGTCAAAGATGCTTTGCTGCACATTCTCACTTTCACGTGTTCTTCCCCTTCATGGTTAATGTTACTTCACGCATTGTTTTCCCGCTACGTTTAACATAATAATCGATGCAATCAAAAATCAGTTGTGTAGTCTCTTCCGACAGTGGTACGCTATTCCATAGAGTTCGGAACGCAACAAATTCACGCATCTCTTTCATCTTCCTTTTTCCTTTTCCGTTTTGGGCATTTCAGGAGCATATTTCTTCGGCTTTTATCAGCACACCGACGGGGAAACTATGAACGTTGGAAACGGAAATCTCTCTCTCTGAGAGTAAGGAGTGCTTCACGCCTACTCGTTCTGCTCATCCTGTGCCCACGGTCAGTCTTAGACAACTATTGCCACTTCTTCTTTTCGCTCTTCTGGCTTTCGCTTTTTCCGCAAAACCATAAGAACTATTTCTTTAAAAGTTCTTTCGTCAACTCTGCCCTGCTCTACAGCCTTATCACAATCGACTCCCGTTCGCCTCTCAATCTCCCGATCTATCTCAAGCCTATCCTCGTGTGTAGTTTGACCGAAATAACCTAGCCTCTTCAACCACTCTCGTATTTTGCAACTCATCTTTCAATTCCCTTCTTGTTGTGCTATCGAATGTCCCATCAATATTTCAGCGGATGCATCACTACACGGACACGGATATAGGTAGTCGTGTTGCCCGTGAGGTCTTGTTACATAGTACGATTTGCAGTGTTCACATCTGCATATGAAAAATGGAGATGATTCTAAGTATCCGAATGGTTTAGCATACTTGTAGAAAGCTGTTCCGCTGATTTTTAGTTGTAGCCATCTGAAGAATGATATGTTTGCTTCTGTACCAACCACGTATTTATTTGGAAGAACTTGAACTTTCATTTTTCTTTGTCACTCCAACAGTTCAACAACTTTTCTGTTTTTCATCATATCTTTCCTTTTTCCAAGTCTTTTGCTAACTGATTAATCCGATAACAGTCAACGCAAGATAGCAATCTCTCTTTAAGAGGCTTGTTGCATACCCACGAAGTGCTCTTAGACGGATTATGGCAGACTGGGTCAAATCTGCACTTAATAGTTTTGGTAAGAGACTCTATGACAGTTTCAGTTTCAGGCAACTGAGGTTCAGTGCTGAATTGTTTGTCGGTTTCCGTTAGTCTATTTCCTCCTTAATTTGTGGGGGAATCTTACTTCTCTGTGGTTGAAGCGGTTCCATCCATCCATTGTTTTGACAGCACCTTTCCACATTCACCAACGTCTCCGATTTATCCATCCCTGCAAACATCCATCCTTAAGACCCCACCATGAGTCTTGGATGAAATTTGGGAGATATGCGTTCAGCAGTTCATCTATTGGACTCGGAGAGCTGCCTAAAGCAGACAGTTGCATGTCATCTCGTGATAGTTCAACCCGAACTTCTTGTTGAGGACAGCCCATACTTGTTTTGTATCCTTGCACACCGCGATTTTCCGAATGCCGTGGCTTCTGAATTGTTTGATGGCGAACTCGTACATTGCAAGTCTGGTTTCAAGAGAGGGCTTTCTTCCCCAGTTGCTTGATTCCGTGAGATATTTGACCCATTCCTTGTCTTTGGCTGCTGCTATCGTTGAAGCAAGCCCACGCAACGTACCAAGCGTCACTCTTTCAGGTTTGAAGCTAGCGCAAATGCAGTCAATAATGTCGCCATAATGTCTCGGCCAGTCTGGAATCGGAACCATCGGGTCTAATCGTACTCTGACCTTGTAGCCTGCATCGTAGACTTGTTTGGCTACCGCGATTCTCTCCATTGCTGAAGGTGTCCCCTTCTCAAATCTGCTTGCAACATCTGTTGCGTTGATTGACCAAGCTAAGACAGCGTTTTTCTGCCATGTGTTCTCAAGAAAATGTTGGACATCCGTCATCTTCGTTAGGAAAAGCACTTTATGCGGTGTGCCTTTGAAGAAACCCATGATGAACTCGCTGAAGGGCTTTGGACCTCTTTCTTGCATGAGACTTTCGCCCAGCTCACCTGAGTTAAGCAAATGCGGTTTCAAGTTAGGTGTATCCAAGAACGCGATCATGGCTTTCTCGATTTCTTCACGTTTCTTAAACTTCGGTGGCACTCGATGATCAGGAGTCTTATAGGATTCCCAACGAAACGTTCCCTTCAAATAACACCAATCGCAATTGAACGGACAACCGTGTGACCATGCCAATTCAGAGAAATGGGGACACACAACATCCGTGTTTTTCCGTGGTGTCGGTGTCTTTTCAAAGCGTCTGAGAATGTTTCCGTCGCCGACTTGCACGACGATTCCTTTGTTGGTGACGACTTTCAACGCAATCTCCCGAACGTTGTGTTGATGATGTTTATTTAAAACAGTTTCGGTGTTTCGGCACGTTGAAACTATGGTTTTAATCTTGGTTGCAGATCCATCTCTCACCGTTGATTCACTTCCTTCTTTTCATCTAATACGCAACCTATCGCATGAACATTTTCTACAAAATTCAATAAATTCAAAGACGTTCATGATTCGCTTCACATCATCTTGGTTCATAGTCTTCTTACTGTTCGCCCGACGAACAACTCTCATCCTTCAATCTCTTGAGTAGTCTCATAGATATGCTGCAGTTTCGACAGCGGACAAGCTTGCCGACATCCGTTTCTACATCATAGTTAAACTGTGTTCCACATTTAGGGCATATTCCATAATATTCGCTGTCGATAAAGACTTCTGTTTCTTCCTCTGCTATTCTTGGCGGGGGCTCTGTTTTCGGTTCTTGTTCTGATAGGGTTTGCTCGATTCTCGTTAGTTCGTCGTTGAGTTGCTGCCACACAGGGCTATCGTACACGGGTCCGAGTTTTGCCTTGGATTCCTCTTCCTTCTTTCGGAATCGTTCTTTTGCGTCTTTTCCATAGTGTCGTTCTATGGCTTCCCTGCAAATCTGTTCTGCAGCTCTTACAGTCTCGTCGTCTTTGAAGAGGGATTCCATTTCGCATTTTCTCTCTCCGAATTGTCGAATGTATTCCAACACGTCCTTTGTTCTCTTTGCTTCTCTCCCAGCACTTGTTTTTAAATTGGGAACCCATGCCAGCTTGAACTTATCTATCTGGCTCTTGCTTAATCCAAATCGTTCAATTATCATGGGGGTCTCTTTATTGTCAGGATCCCAGCCAGTTGCTCTTTCCATGTCTTTCAAGTGCTTTCTGGCTCTTTCAGGAATCTTGAGACCTTTCGGATCGTGGTCAAAAAACAGTAGTAACACTGGAATCAAATCGTGTTCCATAGCCCATTTACATTGCGCTGCTATGTTTGCTCGGATTTCAAGGTTGCTCCATCCTTTGAATGAAACGTTAGGGATATAGTATTCCTTGCAGATTGGACCGAATACTAACAATACTTCGCCTTTCTCAACAGCCATGATTAGGTAGTGTTTTTCGTCTTTGTAAAAGTCCGTTATATTTGAAGGTAAGGACGCGAGCATTTCTTTAACATCGTTTCTCACCTCTTCCAAAACGGCTTTCGGGTTTACAGCTCTGTGAATTCCTTTAAAGTGCCTGGATGAATCCGGATCTGGGCTAATAATATCCATTGGCAAACCACCATGTTTCTCACCCATCTTTCTACAATCATTGATTGCTTTTGCAACAGCGTTAAATTCGCCTTTGTCGATTTTGCCAAGCTGTTCTAAGCGGTAGCCCCAACCTCTCATTCTTGGCCTGATATGAAAACTGCTCTGTTTGTCTATCGCCTTGATTTCTGAGGCGAAAAGTCTCAATCGTTGTTCATATTCAACGTCATGGAGATTGCCATGTGGAACCCAGGATAATGGTCTTGGTGGAGGTGGAGGATGATATACTCTCGGAGTTTTGGGAATCGGCAACAATTTATTGAAGGCTTGTTCCAACAGTCTACATGAATCAATGTTTCCAAGAGATGTTTTTCCATAATTCGTCCAAGGCAAGATTGGAGAAACAACATGGACGATAATCGTGACACTGGAACTTTCAGCTATGCCAACTCTTCCAAGTCTATATTGAAGATCAAACATTGAGCGCAGAATATCGTGTGAAGATGCCATAAAGTTGACAGCTTCGTAAACTTTGAGGTCTTCTGAATCTCTTCTATCGAAGATTGCCAGTTCAACGAGGTAAGGGAATTCAACATGGTCCAAGTTTTTACACGGTTCAAAATGGAATTGCTCTGGGCAGCTTCTCTTCATTCCACAGAGTCGAATATACCTTAATTTAACCCATCCATATTGTTGTCGGACTCTTTCAAAACTGTCTTTTCCAACATAGCCCAAGAGATTTGGCGCACTTCTCTTGCTGATAGGTTTCGATTTGGTTTTCATTATTTCCAAAAGCATTTTGCTGTCTTGGCTGGAAAACTCCTTTAACGGCGTTGTAGGGAAAAATTGTACTACCTCATTCTGGGAATGTACATTGCGAGCATTGAGTTCATACAAAATTTCCCGAATTGTTGATTTGCCAGAAAACCACTTGAATACTCCTATGTAATTTTTGGCTTGCGCCTTTGGATCGGCTCTAACGCAATCCTCAATCTGTTCCGTGTGTTGTCTTAGAGTGTACCAACTGATGATTGTTTCAGGTTCCTTTGCTGCGGTTTCTTGGGCTGTGCCGAGAGTGCCTTGTTCTCGGTAAAGGTTGTAGCTGATAAGACGCTGTGGGTTGACCAAACTTGTGCCAAAAATCCTGTTTTTGAGCGTAGCCTTCAGGTCGTCAACGGTTCTTTCGATTGGAAAACTGACTGAAACAGTGGTGAATCCATCATTGACCCTTTCTGTTTTTTGAATTTCGTGGTCAATCTTCTGGAGGACCCTATCGGGCTTCAGCCTAATCTGATATCGGAACTGCCCGCTTTCGATTGTTATGGGTGGTTGCTTGAGTCCTCTTGCTTCTGAGAGCGCAAAAGAATAGCCGAAAATCGACTTGAGAGCGTTGCCCAACATTCCTCGGCTAACTTGAAGCCAACCCCTTTTAGAACTTGCTTTGTTCTCGAAATCAAGAATCAGCTCTAAATCAGACTCTTCGAGTTTTTTGGAACCATTATCGCTAACAGTGACACAAGCAAATTGGCTGTCTCTTTGCACACCTATGTTGATTTGTGTCGCATCTCTTTTGTCTAACGCATTGGGCAACAACTCAGCCACCGTAAATGGTACAACGTCATAAGCAGTAATCCCTGTTCGTCTGTTCAATTCCTCTATTTTAACGAAGTCAAGTCCTCGGCTCTCTCCAGGTCTAATGATGTCTCGGAGAGATGTTCCGTTTTGTTGTTGAACCATCAAATCCTCCTACCTTATCGCCTTTTATTCTTGAACGTAACCAATCTCTTCCATCAGTTTCTTAGTCAGTTTTTCCTCGAAATATTTTAGCGGGTGTACAATTTTTCTCGGTACTTGTGCCCAAAGGAAGCCTGCGTGTTCATACCAATTCGTGTGCGCTGTCTTGAACGCTTGAAGTCCCTGAGTGAACTCTACGTTCATCTTTGTTTCCTTCATCTCACGCAATTCCTGAGGTAGTGAGACAGCTACGCAGATGTGCTTGGCGTCAAGCCATACATCAAAGTCCCCTCTGCAAATGTCACGTTCAAAATTCTTGATTTCCCGCATCAAATGGTCACAAGCCGAATAGACAATAGTGAAGTCTAAAATCATTTCTTTTTTACGCTTGAACTCTATGAATGTGTAACCTAAATATGAAGTCTTGAATTTGTCAATCGTGAAGAATTTGTATTGAATGGGCAGTTTTCTCCTTGGGTCGTGCAGATAAGCGAAGCATGCTGCCTGTATCTGTCGCTGCCGTTTTTGAATGACGGACGCTAACAAGTTTCTCCTTTCTTTCATCACGAGATCTTGTAACCAAGGCCACTGTTCAAGCACATCACATAGTCCACAGAAACTCTTGTGTTGTCTGATGAGTTCCTCTATTGCTACACCTGTTATTCCGCCGACTTCGGCTGAATACAAGCCTCGCGATTTGAAGAACGCTTTCGCTTTGACCACCTCGTTTTTCTGCGACTGCGACAGTTCGTTGAAGAATTGTGCGTGTTTTAAAGTATCAGTCTTAACTTCTCCTGGTCTTCCGAAAACCATGTCCACATCATATTCTTCGGATTTAAATGCCCATATTAGTAGCGGTCCAGCGCGTTTGAAGTAACCTTCCTTTTGAAAGTATGGCGACTGCGAAGCTAACTTGATTGCTTGTTGCGGAGTGTCAGTTAAAACATACAAATCAACGTCATGTTCACCAGAGACGAATGTTCCTTTGATTACGCTACCAACAGGCAATATTTCAACTTTGATGTTTGCTTCGTCAAAGAATGTGTGGACTATATGGACAAGCCAATCGATGAATTCTCTTGCTTCGACTCGTTCGTCGTTACTTGGTAGATAGCTCAACCTTTCATCTCCTCTTGGTCGACAGGTGCTCCCATTTCTTTCAATGCGTCTATGATATTTGAAATGTCCATGACTTTTGGCTTTCGTTTATTGGTTCGTTTCTTGTCTAAACCCATGAGGTCTCGAATATTCGGGTTGTGCACGCCGTCGTCCTCATTTTCTCGGAGTTGCTGCAAGATAGGCTGTTCATGGAAAATCAATGTGGAATCCAGTTCTTGCACGTCGATGCCCTTCGATTTTACGATTGCTTCGGCTTTCGCCCTGCACCATCGACATTCTTCTAAGGCTTTCTCACAGTCCTCGTAGTTGTGCATCTTCCATCACACCTTTCCTTAGGTTTCGCTTCCTTCTTTACCGAAATCACTTTCCAATTTGAAATTTCTGTATGCTTATCTTCCCAGCTTAAATCTGTATGTTTCTTAAGGAAATTTGGCAGATTTGGAGTAAATTTCATAACAACTTCGGGTCGCATTCTACTCAAGTCTTCATTGATTAGGTTTTCTACATCATTTTCGTCGAGTTCTTCTTTTGATTGTATTATGTCTATTCCTCTCAAAATTCTTCCAGCTCCGTGAATCCACCAAGAAACTCTAAATTTCATTTCTTCTTCGCTTCCTTCTTTCCTTCTTCCAATGACTCCCTTCGCTCTATCCTATCCATTTCTTCAACTACATCAATTTTCTTAGGTTGAACTTCCTTCTTTTTATTGCTCGGACAGTTTCGCATTGTGCAGATTCGTCTATGTTCACTTTTGATGTAGAGACTTGTTTTTCTTCCACACGAAAGGCAGACTTGTCGGGTTTTGTTGAGGGTAGCATAGCCGCATCGCAATTTGCGAATCTCAGTTGGTAATTTCATGTTGGTTTCTTTTCCTTGTTCCTAAAATCATCATTCGTGCCACCAGATGTTCTTGTCTGAAATCGTTTCGCCACTATCTAACTTGATTACAGGCAAACATCGTCCATACTTCCATAGTCTCCAGCCAACGATTGTACCTCGTTGACCGACATACTTAGTTTTGACTCCGAAGCCTTCTTTGTCGTCAGCGACAATGGTCACTCTTTTACCAATACATTTTTCAAATTCTTCATTCATGATTGTGCCTCCAATCTTCTTAGCGTAGATACACTCGAAATTGAAGCAACATTCCCATTTATCACCTGTATCTGGACCAACCCACAAGGCGGTATCAGAACCACATTTAGGCATCCACACAGAGCGTAAACCTCAACATCCTCAATCATTATCTTGGCTTTTTCTTTTAAACCAGTGTGTTTCTCCGTCATTTTTCAACCTCCATGTAGCTACAAAAAGGTGACAAACAACGATACCAAACATGACCAGCGGTTGCATATCTCCGAAGAGGTAAACCACATCTAGGGCATATCTTGTCTTTTACTTCTTGTTTCTTTGCGTTGGCTTTCATTTTCCAGTCTTTCCTTTTTATTTTGTCTCCTCGCTTTTACATCTAAAACCGAATTGTTTGTTGTCCAAATCTTATAGGTGTTGGTGTGCATTCAAGCAAACAATTAATTAATGGCGCGTCTGATGTACCGTGGTATATGCTCCAACAACGGCATTGAACAGCTATGTCACGAGGGTACAAACACGGTCGCATCGGACGGCTTTTGCATTCCGCCTGTGCTTTATCGTGAATTTGACAGATGATTGGGTCGCTGTATGGATCTCGTGGTCTTTTCATTTCCATTCTTCCAGTTTTCTTTGTCGTTTACTCACAATTGTTTGGCAAGCCATCTTTACGCTTTCAGCGCATTTCTTGCCTCGGCAATCTTCTGAACCAAAACGGGAACAGGCACCACTTATACCTTCATAATGTCAAAGGTCACCTTGGTTCACCTTCACGGGTGGCATCTTTTGCACTGTTTGCCCTACCTTTTTTAGCAAACTTTGTGACCTCGTCTGGAAACGCGATAATTTTCATTCGTATCCATTCCTCAAGTTTTTTCGTCTTCGCCTTACCCTGGTGCCTGACAACATATACGTGCAATTCCTCGATGTCTTTGACAATCTTTTCCCAGCGGTCTTTGAAGTGTGGGTCGTCCTTGAATTCGCCTTTCTGGATTCCGCAGAGCTCAGCTGACAAATCAAACACTTTCATGAACAGTGCTGCGTGCTCTTTCGCATGAGGGCACCAAATTGTTTCTTTGTAGTTTATGCCTCCAGCGAACAGTGCCGTTGGTTTGTGGCCTGACGGTCTTGTATCATGAACGGACCGCACAATAACTTCGATCTTCATTAGAACGCCCTCGTTGCTTTGAGTGTTTTCAACTGGTCTTGTTGTGTCTTCAACTCTTGCTCAATGCTTTCCTGAGCCCATGCTAAACGGTCATCTATAAATTTCAATGTGTGTTGAAAACTCTTGCCTACCTTAAACTTTCGTGCTTGCGCTAATGTCTCAGGGTCTTCAAGATTGAGATACCAAGGACCGCGCTGCCCGTTATATCTGTCAACATTCAAGCATAGTTCTATCCGACATTCCCCGCAGATTTTATAATGTTCCAAGTCCTTCAGTTCTTGCTGGAGGCCAGCAATTGTTTCTTCTAAATCTTTTTCTTCGCTGACTTGCCCGACGGTTTTGCCGATTAAAGTGGCTTGTCTGTCTGTGAGGTCAGGGTGCTTCCAAAGTTTTCTCATTCTTTGAAGCGCTCCAAAGTGATTTCGTTGACCCAGAAGCCTGGACCGCATTGACAGAACCAACCATTGTAACGCCACTCGACTTTTCTTACAGTCCAGTATTTGAAGCGGCGGCGCCATTCTTTGCAGCTGTCTTTTTCTCTTACCTTGTCTCCAACGTTGAATTGTGGTGGTTGAATGAACGGCATAAGCGTCATTTTCTGCATCATCTCGGGCTCAGATTCGGTCGACATCTTCTGCCCACACACTTGTTTCCATTCCAAGACATTCAGAACCATTCGGGTTGACAAATCGCCCAGTTTTGATTCTGAGGAAGATGCCCCAAGTTGGATGCTTGCGAGCCCACAAGACTTCAGCTTTGATGCCTCGGTATCTGATTTGTTTGCCGACTAAAGGATGTTTGCAAGGTTTTGATTCATCGTAGATGCGGCTGCTGGGGAAGATAACGTCTTCAGGTTTGCCTTTCTGCCTTTTCTTCTTCGGCTTGAGAAAATCATAGATGTTTGTCTGGCTCATTTCATATCGTCTCGTTTGAAATTTACTTCCAGTCTTCTTGAGGATTGTGTTTCTTTTTGAAGAGTGCTTCAAAGAACACTATGTCATCCAGACAGAAAAGTGGAATTAAGTAGCGATTGAAACCCCATCGAAGTCTTCCCATGGATAACACTATTATTGCCGCAGGAACGAGCAAAGGTATTGCAAGAGCCCACAGTGGACCGTGCCAAGCACCAATGATGACCGAAATTACAGTCGCAGTCATTGTTACGATGGCAATATCTGGCCTGGGACCTTGACGACGTGGCATCATCTTCATCTGAACAAGTTGCATCGCGCCTCGCACCCACCTGAGGCGTTGCCGGTATTCTTGTTTTGGTGTGTGCGGAGCTTCTGTAAAAGCGTAGGAATTGATAATCATTGCTTTCATTTTCAAGTTATTCTTCAATATTCTCCAATGAAGTTCTTCATCTTCAATCAGGCATTTAGGGTCAAGAGGGTTCTTTCGTAGAAATTCTGTTCTGAAGAATTGACAGCAACCGTTGTAGTACCAATCTTCACCATTATTCATTTTGTTGTAAATCGCTGCTACGTGTCGTGCATATTTTGATGTTCCGATGAAGACGGGGATGCCAGAACCGCAGTCAGCTTTGAAAGTTGCTAAACTGCGTCTGAGGGTAGTGACAAAATCTCTTGATAGATAAGTGTCTGAGTCCACAATCAACGTGTATTCAAATTGCAGGAAGCTGGCGGCTTCGTTGACCGACTGTGCCTTGCCTTTTCGTTCGTTGTTTCTTATGACGTAGTCAGCGTATTTTCTTGCTATCTCTCCCGTCTTGTCAGTTGAGCAGTCATCGATTACTACGAGGAAACATTGTTGACGCTTGACTGATATCAAACATTTTTCCAGTGTTTTCTCAGCATTCCAGGCTGGAACAACGATAGCTAAACTCGATATTTCATCTGTCGTCACTGGCATTATCTATTCATCTCCTTCTTCCTCCATGTCAAGTAGGTTTCAAGTGTTTTTTGGCTGCCTTCCTCAAGAGGCATAACTTCCTTTGTGTAGAACAGGCTATTCCCTTCAGGAAGCTCTACCCAAACACCGCCGCCAAGGTCTTCACTGAGCAGTTTGCCCTCAACTAAGACACCTTTTCGAATCACGCATACTTTGTGGCTTTCTCGGACACAATTGATGCAAAAATTATGAGTGTGCGTACAACCTTTATTCCATGAATCTATTGTCCAAGTCATAGGGACACCTCACTTGAAAAAGTCTGTTAGAGCAGACTGTGCAGGTTTGTTTGACGTTGCTTGTTTTCTAACGTTCTCTATTCGTTGTGGTTGCGAAAGCGGTTGGGGTTGATAGTGTTCAAGTATCTTCCAGACGCTTGCGTAAATGTCCGTTTTCGGAATGCTGTCCAATGGCTCCAGTTTTGTGACATCGACACCAAGCCATTTAGCCATCATGATAATGTTGTGTTCGCATGGAGCGTCCCCTAACTTCAAAGCTGACAAGAGAACGCCATTGTGAATTTTGTATTCATAGAAGGCTTTGTCGAGCCTGACGGCTTCTCTGAGAAGTGGTTGTGTCTTAGGATATTTGGTTATGAGGTTTTTCCAGTACTTGAGGGTTGAACAGCTGAGTCCCAACGTTTCGTGGTCATACTCATTGTTTGTTGCTTCGCTCAGTTTGGCTGTCAACTCGTGGCTTGCTCGACCAAGCGGCTCCCATTTGTCTTCGCCACAAATTTGCAAGAGTGTTTCCTTTTCTCCGTTGTATAAACTGTAGTAGTAGCTGTCGGGTTTGAAAGGCCATTTTAAGTCCATAAGCAACTGTTTTCTTCGTCGGCTACACTCATCCATAATGTCGCTTCGATTGTAGACTTCACCATGTTCATTCGGATGGGACAGTCGCATCAGTCTTAGAATTTCCTGAGATGGCTTCTTGCTGAGGGGATTTTTGGCTACGCCTATTTCATGTTTCAAATGGTCTTCGGCTTCTTCGACTGGGTTTTGTAGTCGCCAGGACCATGCGAAAATTCTCTCGGTGATTTCAATCTGTTGTTTTTTGGTGAAGAGTTTGGAAGCTTTTAAGGTCTTGTTTATATATGCCTTGAACAGTTGTTTGTTGCTGTCGGATTTCTTGACCCGCAAGACAGGCTCGTTGTCACCGACCAGTTGAGTTCCCTCCATCTCCAACTTCAATCGTACAGCCAGCCCCAGCGGAGAGCCGACCTGTTCAGACACGCCGCATCTCTGAAACGTCTTTTCCTTCGC
>Ga0315280_10000402_pt1 | contig 80318 bp, 41 predicted proteins | sample YL17G06_40_MG_FD_203697 | JGI IMG/M metagenome (GOLD analysis project Ga0315280, IMG submission 203697) | Sediment microbial communities from Yellowstone Lake, YNP, Wyoming, USA - YL17G06_40 | ecosystem: Environmental > Aquatic > Freshwater > Lake > Sediment | place: USA: Wyoming | collected... | reverse complement strand
GCGGAAAGGGTCATGCGGTCCTCCAGGACAATCCCTTGTCTGACCCCGCAGTCTACCTGGGCTCGCTATAGAAGACAAGGAAAATCTGGAAAAAGAGGAGGGTTTTTCAGCGGAATCTTAATTTGAGGGCTGACCCTCGAAGTCCGACCCTCGAAGTCCTCCTCGAAGTCCTCTGAGGAAAAGACCGCGGCGCAGATGGTTCTTACGTCAGGAGACATAGGGATAGGTGTACCAGGCGATCAACTCGTAGGTCCAGACATTGGAGAACTTGTTGATGAGCTTGTCTCGCTCGGCGGAGGAGATGGTATAGAAGTGGTGCCTGTACGTGTCCGACCAGAAGCGAAAGACGGGCAGGGTCTCAGAGGGTTGCTGGCCGTCGTCGGCATACACAGAATAGACCGGGCCTTCGTAGGCCCAGATACTGGCGTACTTGTTGATCAGCTTATCTCTTTCGCCGGCGCTCGTGGTGTAGAAGTGTCCTCCCAGCGTATCGGACCAGAACCGGTAGACCGGGATCGTCCCCGCCGGCTCCTGGCCGGAAGCGAAGGCATAATAGACGGGACCTTCATAGGTCCAGACGTTCGAATAGCGGTTGATCAGCTTGTCCCGTTCCGCCACGCTGATGGTATAGAAGTGCCCGTTGAGCGAATTGGACCAGAAGCGATACACGGGAGACAGAGGATGCTCCTCGGTGAAGTCGACCTTCACGTTGGACTGACCCATCGGGACGGAGCCCACAGTGATGTTGGCCGACAGGCCGCCTCCCGACGCGGTCAAGTCGTACGTACCTGCCGGTAGCGCGAGGCTGTATCCGCCGCTCGACCAGGTGGTGGTCTGGAACGCGGCCCCATCGGAGGCTCGCGTCGCGGTGATCGTCGCACCGCCAAAGCCCTCGCCGGGGGTGTAGAAGGAGTCTCTCGAAACACGGTGGTCGTCGTATACCACCCCGGTCAGGAAACTAGCGCTGGCCGGCGTGGCAGTATAGGCGAAATCCTCGGTGACCATCTCCGCGTTGTAGCCCGAGTAGTCGCCGAACACGATCCCCGGTCCGACTTCCCGGAAGTCGGACTTCATCAGGTTGAGACGATGCCCCCGGCCGTCGACACCCGCATCGACGAACAGGGACTGGTGCAAAGTGGCGGTGGTCGAAAGGGCGGGGGGCGCCGTCAGGGTCTGGCCGTACCACGCAATGTTTTCGCCCCAACTCCACGAGGGTAGGAAATCATAGCCGGCCGCGGTCATGCGGTCGCCCGGCGAGGAGCCGTTGGCGCCCGTGTGGCTGAAGATGTCGTTGTCGATCATCCATTGGCTGTGCCCGCGGGCCCCGTTCACGAGGTCGGTGTTGGGGGCCAGCGGTTGCTTGGGATCGGACGAAATGGTGCCGGGCTCCAGCCCTTCGTTCAGGTCGATGCCGTAGCGGGCCGCCTCCCCCGCCGGATCGGCACGCGCCCGGTTGATCAACTCCAGCAGGTACTGCTCATAGTCGCTTGGCCCCGGTGCGGTCTCTGTTACGCTCGCCCTATGCAAACTCTGCTTATCCAGATGGCCGACGGTCACGCTTCGGCAGGGTTCAACCTGCTCTTGCTCCTGGACATCCTGACGATGGAGGTCCACAGAGATGACAGGATCGCCAGGGACGATCTCACAGGAGTGCACGGGTAGAACGCCCGCGAGGTCAGCGCTGAGGAGAACCCGAGGCTCCAGCGGTTCAAACAAAGGAGCCCCGCCGGGTAGTACCGTTCGCGCTACCCCGGCTCTCTCCGCCAACCAATTCAGAATGCTGCGAAACAATCTACTTCCCTCTACAGCAATACACTGTTCTCTATATGATATAAGATGCCCGACGTCCAATCCATGCGCATCGATGCGTATCTTGGAGTTCTTCTTAGGGCACGCATTCCCTGCGGGGGGAACTAAAGGCGTCAGGTGCTTTTCGGATAACGCGGTGACTCAAGTCCTCTTCGTAGCCCTTCGCTTTTATCGATGCCGGAAAGGCATGCGACGAGGGGAAAGCAATGGGGGGCGACTCGCCAACTCCCAATGTTCCAGTCTTCCATCATTCCAACATTCCAAACCCCAATGGCCGAAACGCCGGGGTTCTTACGGGGTTCGGAGTGCCTTGACATCCCTGCGCCGACCCCCTATAGTCGAGAGAGTCTGGTACTCGGCAAGCATCAGAATCGTGGAGATGACGGCGTGAAAGCCGGAGCGCAGAAACACGGGAGGATGACTTCATCGGCGGCGAAGGAGTCCAAGCCGATAGATTCGGAGCGTCTTGCCACGATTCTGGGCGATATCGAATCGATCCAGTATGCGCTGGTTTTCGGCTCGGCCCGAGACGGCATCGTGCGCGCGGGGTCCGACTTGGACGTCGCCGTATCGTTGGCACACGCAGAGGCTCACGCCATCGACGGCCTTGTGGCAATCGTCGGCAGAGTAGAAGAGGCCCTGGGCGTCACCTGCGATCTGACGGTACTCAATACGGCGGGAATTGTGCTTCGGCATGAGGCCCTCAAGGGGCAGATCCTATTCGTCCGCCCCGGGTGTGAGGACGATTTCTCGGACTTCTACGTCCGGACCTGTGCCGAATACGAGGACCTTATGGCGTGGCGGGCGCGGCAGCTTGCCTATAGGGGATATGTATGCCCATCAACGGCGTAGTCGAGAGCAAGCTGCGTTTCCTGGAGCAAACCCTCGCCGATCTGGAGAGTTGGCCGCTGGGCGATCTGTCCGAGTTCGCCCACAACTCCCTGCTTCGGCGCGGTGTGGAGCGCGCCCTGCAATTGGCAGTCGAGAGCATGATCGACGTCGCGGAACGAATTCTGGCTGCCCGACGCCTGTCGCCGGAGGATACCGCCGCACGGAACCTCAAGCGGCTGCAGGAAATCGGGGTTCTGAGCGATGCGGATCGATATGCCGAGATGGTGCGTTTCCGCAACTTCATTGTCCATCGCTACGAGCAGATCGAGCCTCAGATCGTCTATGGTCTGGCCAAGAACAGGCTGGGCTGCTTCCGCGACTTCATTGATGAGATTCGCAAGGCGTGTGCCGGCGAAACGCCTGAACGGAAATGAGCCGGCAAGCAGCACGGGCGTCCCCCGCCTGCGCGGGGGCGGGCTTTGCCCGTGATTCTGAAGTCATGGGCGCTCGCGCCCGTGCTACGGGATGGATTTAGGAGCAGATCATGAGAATTGCAGTTGTGCTGTTTGTCGTCGGAGCTTCCCTGTCAACGGTTTGTAGTGTGCCCGTAAGGGCATCTCAAGAAACGCCTTACGGCGTCACTACGAACCGGCAGGTGATCAACCTCAATGGCACGTGGCAGGTGGCCGAGGGGGCGATGGACTCGATGCCAGAGCAGTTTGAGCGTACTGTCCCGGTCCCCGGCCTGATCGATATGGCCCAGCCGGCGTTTGCCGAAGTCGGGAAAAAGAGCGATAAGCGACAGGCTTTCTGGTATCGGCGGACTTTTACCGTCGATGGCTCGATTCCTGCCGTCGCCAACCTGAAGATTCACAAGGCCCGCTATGGCACGAAAGTCTGGCTCAACGGCCAGGCGGTCGGCGAGCATCTGCCGTGCTTTACGCCGGCGTGGATGGATGTGAAGCCGTATCTCAAAGGCCCCGGGCAGCAGAACGAGTTGATGATCCGCGTCGGGGCGGACCGCGAGTCCCGGCCCACGGATGTGCCGAGCGGCTGGGACTTTGAGAAGTACCTCTACATTCCCGGCATCTACGACTCGGTCGAGCTGATCCTGTCGGGCGAGCCCTACATCAGGAATATCCAGGCCGTGCCGAATATCGACGCACGGCAGGTTCGGATCGTCGCGGAATTGCAGGCTTCCGCCGCCACCTCGTGCGCCGTGACGTGCGAGGTCTCGGAAGCCGTCAGTGGAACCGCCGTGGGCAAGATCCAGCAGTCGAACGTCCCGGTGGCGGCCGGCGGTGCGACCAAGGTGGATATCGTGGTCCCTCTGCCATCCTGCCGGCTGTGGACTCCGGACGATCCCTTCCTGTACAAGCTCAAGCTGACGACCGGCGGCGACACCGCCCAGACCCGCTTCGGCATGCGGTCGTTCCGGTTCGATGCCGCGACCGGCCGGGCTATTCTCAACGGCAAGCCCTACTTCATGCGGGGCACGAACGTTTGCGCGTACCGGTTCTTCGAGGACGCCGGACGGGGCGACAAACCCTGGCGGACGGAATGGGTCCGCCGGCTCCACGAGAAGTTCAAGAGCATGCACTGGAACTCGATCCGCTACTGCATCGGCTTCCCGCCGGAGCAGTGGTATGACATCGCCGACGAGGTCGGCTTCCTGATCCAGGACGAGTTCCCGATCTGGCTGCTGGACAAGGCGCCGGAGAACCCGAAGTCCGAGAAGATCGTCCCCGAATACACCGAATGGATGCGCGAGCGGTGGAATCATCCGTGCGTGGTGATCTGGGACGCCCAGAACGAAAGCCACACGCCCGAGACCGGCAAGGCTCTCATGGCAGTTCGCCACTTGGACCTCTCGAACCGGCCGTGGGACAACGGCTGGGCCGAGCCGCAGAAGACCGACCAGGATTGCGTCGAAGCCCATCCGTATCTGATGAGCGGCCTCTTCAATGCCTCCTGGGGCAACGCCAAGTTCAAGAGCTTGAAGGACATGGTCACCGTCTCGGGCGTTCCCTCTCTGCAACAGGCCCAGCGTAAGATCAAGGTGCCCATCATCATCAACGAATATGCCTGGCTCTGGCTCAATCGTGATGGTACCCCGACATGCCTGACGGACAAGGTCTATCAGGCTCTGCTCGGCCCGAGCTCGACCGTTGAGCAGCGCCGGGTGCTCTATGCACGACTCCTCGCAGCCAAGACCGAGTTCTGGCGTGCCCATCGCGAATGTGCGGGCGTCCTGCACTTCTGCGGCCTGGGCTACTCGCGGGCGGGCGACAAGCCCCGTCCCGAGGGCGGCGCCACGAGCGACCACTGGATCGACCTGGAGAAGCTGACCTTCGAGCCGAATTTCGAGAAGTACGTCCGCGACGCCTTCGCGCCCGTCGGAATCATGCTGGACTACTGGGGCCAGGACCTGCCCGCCGGGCAAGAGCACGAGTTCAAGGTGGTGGTCATCAACGACCTGTACGAGAACTGGCAGGGCCGAGTACGGCTGCGCCTGCTGCGAAATAATGATGCCATCACCATACGGTACCTACCCTGCACGGTCGCTCCCCTCGGCAGCCAAACGCTGTCGTTCCGCCAGCCGATTCCCGCGGAGCCGGGTGAATACGTTGTGATGGCGGAACTGATGTCCGGCCAGGAGGCGTCCGTTCGTAGCGTGCGCGACGCGAAGATCGTCCCGGCCCCGTGATCTCCTGCCAGGATGTCCTTCAGGATGGCGTGGCTCCCGGCCAATCGCAGCAAGGCCGAAAGCCGTGGTTTGCAGTGTGCCCGCGTATCCCCAAGGAGACACTCATGCACTTTAATATCATATATGCCGTCAAGCCTTAGAATAAGGGCTGCCCTCGTGCCTCCTTCGCACCTAACACAAATTTGCCTTGAGGATAGGCATACCACCCCGCTGGCAGCACGTATCCACGGTTCCTATTTGCACCCCGCCTAACTGAGTGTACAATAGCGAATGTTGAGTGCAGCGGCTCTGGAGGCCGAGAGAGAATTGTGCTTATGCAGAGGACGCCGTATCGTTCCCCAAAGGGAGGTGAGCAATGGATTTGAACGTCGGGCGTACGCGGATCAACACGAATCCGGTTGCTGCTTTCCTATATGGCACTCTGGAAAAACACGAGGACCAATGGGGCCTTTCGGAGTCATTCGTCTTTATAGGATTCCCGATATATAAGGACATGGATGGCGATATTGTGCGTGCCGAGTTCTTGCTGGTATCGAAGCTGCATGGGCTCATTGCATTTGGACTCATCGCAGAAGACGGTCGCAAGCTCCAACAAGAGTGTATGCGCGCGGATGCGGAACTGGACAGGCTCATAAGCTCAATCTACTCACGCTTGGTGCGCAATAAATCACTGCGGGAGAGCAAGACCTCACTAAAGGTGGATCTTAATTATTGCATATTCGCCCCTTTTATATCTGCAGAAGACGCGGCCGAGATAGAGGACGTTGAAACACCCATTCTGACAACCGAAGCTGATGTATCCCAATTCTTGAGCGAACACGCTCGCGACTCGCAGCATGACGCGCAGGTCTTTACTGAAGTCATTGCGACTATTGACGGGTCCAAAGCCTTATCCAGGCAGAAACAACGGAAGGAAGCAGTCGCTGGAGTTCTTACCAAGGGCGGAACTGCAAGCAAGCTGGAGGCTGAACTCGCTCTATTTGACACTCGGCAGCGCGAGGGCTACTCCATTCCGACAGATGGCCCCCAACGGATCAGGGGCCTGGCCGGTTCCGGCAAGACAGTCGTCCTCGCAATGAAGGCGGCACAAACACATCTTGAGGATCGTGATGCGACGGTCCTCTTCACATTCTGCACGAGAAGTCTCTATCAACATGTAAGACAGTTGATTACTCGTTTCTACCGGCAGTTTGATGACACTGATCCAGATTGGGAGAAGGTAGTGGTGGCACATGCTTGGGGTGGGCAAAGCATGCCGGGTGTATACTCGATAGCGTGCCAAGCTCACGGAGTGCAGCCGATGACTCTTACCGAGGCCCGGCATACATGGTCTGCCCCCACGAAGCCATATTTCGAGCTTGTGTGCGAGGATCTGCTTCAGAAGGTGAACATCCGTCCGTTGTTTGATTACGTATTCATCGATGAGGGGCAGGATTTTTCAGCGAGCTTTATCAACCTTTGCAGACTACTTGCGAGAGGAGAACGTATAGTCTGGGCGTATGACGAGCTCCAGAACATCTTCAATGTACGTACGCCCAATCAGGAAGAGGTATTCGGAACCAACGCGAAGGAGGAACCCCTTGCGGTCATCAAGGATGATCTCATTCTTCACAAGTGCTACAGGAACCCGCGGGAGGTGATTGTCGTGGCTCACGCAATGGGATTCGGCATCTATGGGGACCGAGTTGTTCAGATGCTGGAAAACAAGGAGCACTGGGAGGACATTGGGTACAAGGTCCTCAAAGGCGATTTTAGGCCCAATAGTCAGATTGAGATAGAAAGACCGTCAGAGAATTCACCGTTGTCAATCTCGGCCGACTATGACATCGACGACATTATCAAGTGCGAGAGCTTTAAGGATGTCTCTAAAGAGGTCAAGTGGGTTGGGAAAAGCGTAGAGGACGATTTGGCTGAGGGTCTGAGGCCCGATGATATCTTGATAATCTGTGTGGATGATCGGAATTTCAATGTGTATGTGAAAGGTATAACTCAGGCCCTTTCTGAATGTCATCCGCCTGTTGGTTGTTTCAATACCCAGAGAGATTCCCTTGGCATGCTTGATTTCCGACAACAAGACCGGATAACCATCTCCACCGTTCACAAGGCGAAAGGTAACGAGGCTCACATGGTGTACGTCATGGGCGTGGATGCCCTGTTTCATGAGCCTAACGTAGTCGATAGAAACAAACTCTTCACGGCCATGACACGTGCAAAGGCTTGGCTTAGGGTCACAGGGCTTGCACCAAAGGCAGATGTCTGCAAGAAAGAGATGCAGTTAGCGATGCAAAATGCTCCGTTTCTGCGGTTTAGGTATCCGGGACCGAAGACTATATACATAATGAAGAGAGATCTATCGGCTGCTGCCGTGGAGAGGCAGGAGTTGGAGCGACTTCTCGACCATGTTATGCAAAGCATGTCACCCGAGGAGATAAAAACATATGTCTCCAAGAAGACGAAGGCTCGTGAGAAGAAGCTGTGAGTGTGTGACATGGCTGTGTTAACCTATCCCGGTACGCTCGCTGCGAAGATCAACTCCGCCGGTGTACTACTTCAAAAAGCCGGTCTGCTAATACGGGAGAATCCGACACCATGTACGCTCTCTGAAGCTATGTCCCGATCCCGGAAACTTGATTACGTGCATCTATGGCAGCTTCTGATAGAGAAGAATTGCTTCAATTTTGTTCTTCGTGATTACAGCATTTTCTACTTTCTTTGGAATGACAGTACCGGAAAGAGAAGTCTCGCCTTCAGCTTCTACGAGTCACCACATACAGTCCCGAGCGCAAAAGAGTTCATTGCGGAGGCTTACGGGCCGGAGTTCTTAGATGTTCTGAGTGATGCTGAACTGGAGTCAGTCGTGCCTGACTATGAGCAATTCGTCGCCGAGCTTCCACTGAAGAAGGGAGTCACTCCCGTTCGGTACGATTATTCTGAAGCTCATTATGTTCCGGGTAGACATCCGGTATCCCATCTGCACGTTGGCTATGACAATGAGATGCGAATATCAGTAGATCGGATTCTGAATCCCTTATCGTTCGTGGCTTTCATCCTGCGCCAGTACTATCCGGCTATATGGAAGGATCATGTCCTTGCGCACCATCGGGACGGCATTAGAGGGGACATTAGAAGAAATCTCTCATTGGTGGACGGGGCCTTCCGCGTTGACTTGGACGAGTATGAACTAGTTCTCAAGTAGTACCACGGCGGAGATTGAGGATGCGACGTGCTCTTCTATTCCGATTGAAGGTTTCAAGGCGCAGTAAGCCCGTTATTCGAAAAGGGTTGTCGGCGCATGACAGGTCGATTGCCTTACGCCCTTTATGCGCATCGTGAAGAGGGTGAGTCTGCGGCGGTCCGTCGCGCTGGGACGCCCGGGGAATAGGGGGTCAGGCATTCACATTCACAGATGGGAGAGAGCCACCGAAGGAAGACGGAATCGCATTTTGGATATCAATTCCCGTTTTTCGATTCAGAGACGAACGGTGCCTATGCCACTAACTCGTGGCCACTGAAAGGGCATTTTCCGGATCTCTCGGCCGGCGCATAGTGCCTGTAAAGCGCCAAACGCAGGGATTCCGGCGGAAGGCCGGTCTGCGACATCCTCCTTTCGGGAATTCCCAGAGGGAAGATGTTCTTTCGTCCCTAGCGGGACTCGTTTTGTTCCTTGTCCCGGTTCCCCAGCCATGAATGGCTGGGCTATGATCTTTCGCCCTCCGGGCTGGGCTGGAAGGTATCCTGGCGGCTTGTCGCTTGGCGCGGGGGCAACTATAATGACAACCGCACAGGATGTGCAGGGCACGTTCTGCGTGTTTTGAGTCATCGTGTGTTGGAGCAACACCATGAATCGTGCGAAGCAGACGCGTCGGGAGTTTCTCAAGGATGCGGGTCTCTGTGCCTCGGCGCTGACGATAGCCGGGTGCACGGAGCCGGCCCCCCGGCTGCCTCTGCCGCCGGCGGAGCAGCCGCTGCCCGCGCGGCCCAATATCCTCTGGATCACCAGCGAAGACACCAGTCCCTATCTCGGCTGCTATGGCGACCCCTACGCCATCACGCCGAACCTGGATCGATTCGCGGGCCAGGCGATCCTCTTCACGAACGCCTACGCTACCGCCCCGGTCTGCGCGCCCTCGCGGTCCTGCCTGATTACCGGCGTCTATGCGACGTCGCTCGGCACGCAGCATCTGCGCTCCGAGGTCAAGATCCCCAGGCTGGTCGAACCGCTCCCCAAGCGGCTACGCGTGGCCGGTTACTATTGCTCGAACAACTTCAAAGAGGACTACAACTTCAAGGATCGGACGATCTGGGACGATTCGAGCCCGACCGCCCATTGGCGGAATCGGCCCGTCGGCCTGTCTTTCTTCAGCGTCTTCAACCTCATGGCTACGCACCAGGGCCAGATCAACGGCTCGGATGAGGAATTCTTCGAGAAGTACAGCTCCAAGCTCAAGCCCGAGGAGCGGCACGACCCCCAGACGCTCACGCTGCCGCCTTTCTATCCCGACACGCCGCTGGTGCGGAAGATGTGGGCCCGTTATTACGACCTGGTCACCTACAACGATAAGCTCGTGGGCGAGTTGCTCCAGCAGCTTGAGGCGGACGGCTTGGCCGAGAGCACCATCGTCTTCTTCTTCTCCGATCACGGCTTCGGCCTACCCCGGTTCAAACGGTCGCTCTACGACGGCGGCCTGCGGGTCCCGCTGATCGTTCGTATCCCCGCGCGGTACCAGCACCTGTCGCCCTTAGCGCGGGGCGGTCGCACAGACCAGCTTGTCAGCCACGTCGATTACGCCCCGACGGTGCTGAAGCTGGCGGGTTTGCCGGTCCCGGCGCACATGCAGGGACAGCCGTTCCTGGGGCCGCTCGTAGTGACGCCGTCAGGCGTTTCTTCATATGCCCTTACGGGCACACTACAAACGCGCGAGTGCATCTTTGGGGCGGCCAGCCGGGTGGACGAAGCCTACGACACGGCGCGGTGCGTGCGCGACAAACACTACAAGTACATCCGCAACTTCATGCCACACCTGCCTTACGTGCAGCCCAGCGATTATCCGGACCAGGCCGAGATCATGCAGGAGCTGCGCCGCGTGGCCAAAGACGGCGGCTTGGCCGGCATCGAGAAGCTGTACTGGGAGCCGACCAAGCCTGTCGAGGAGTTGTACGACGTGCTGGCCGATCCCCATGAGGTCAAGAACCTGGCCAGTGTGCCCGCACACGAAGCGACCCTGGGTGGCATGCGAAAGCGGCTTTGGGACTGGATGGCCCAGACGAAGGACACAGAACTATTGCCCGAGGCGGAGATGCACATCCGGGCTGCCGGCTCGACGCCCTATGAGATCGCGCGGGACCCGCGCAAGTATGCGCCGTCCCGCATTCTGACGGTGGCGGAGCTGGTGGGAACCGGGACCAAAGTCCTGCCGGCCCTGGTGGACTTTCTAAAAGATGAAGATAGCGCCGTGCGCTACTGGGCGGCGGTCGGCCTCGAAGCCCTTGGCCCCGAAGCATCTCCGGCCCAAGAGGCCTTGAAGAAAGCTTTGGGTGATTCCTGCCCGAACGTTCGCTTCACCGCTGCCGGTATCCTGTGTCGGCTGGGCTCATCCGATGACGCTCTGCCCGTGCTGGCCCAGGGGTTGCTGGACCCGCGCGAAGTCGTGGTGTTGCCCGCGGCACGCACGCTGCAAATGCTCGGGGACAAGGCCAGGCCGCTGGTCAGGCAGATGGAGTTCGCCCGCGAGAAGTGCAAGAACCTCGACGGCAGCTACCGCAACGACAATCACGCCATGTTCATCGATTGGGCGTTGAAACATGCGCTGGAAAACTGCAAATAGTGTCGCCGTATTTCGCAAGTCATGCCATTATGGCGTGAGAGATTGCTTCGTCGCTGCGCTCCTCGCAATGACATGAACGGGCGTTGTATGTCATTGCGAGCGGAGCGAAGCAATCTCAACTACGCGAATGGTGACGTGGATTGGCAGCGACGGAGGTGCTTCGACGATGAGCCAGAGTCCTGAAATACCGGCGGGGAATGCGCCAATGGCGAATCCCGCTTTTGCGCGGGCGGCCCAGCAGACCGGCAGTATGACTTACGTCTTCTTGATCTCCATCATCGCGGCGCTGGGCGGCCTGCTGTTTGGCTATGACACCGGCGTCATCAATGGTGCGATCGGTCCGCTGAAAGCATATTTCAGCCTCAACCCCCAGCAGGAAGGCTGGGCGATGGGTTGTGCTTTGCTGGGTTGTGCCCTCGGCGCCGCCGGCGCGGGGGCGATCAGCGACCGGTTCGGGCGAAAGAAAGTCCTCATCCTCTCGGCGATCCTGTTCTTCGCCTCCGCCATCGGGACGGCCGTGCCGACGACCCTCACCGTGTTCATTCTCTTTCGCCTCCTCGCCGGCCTGGGGATTGGGGCGGCCTCCATTTCCTCGCCCCTGTACATCGCGGAGGTCACGCCGGCTCGCATTCGCGGACGCATGGTCTCCGTCAACCAGTTCGCCATCGTCTCCGGCATCCTCGTGGTCTTCTTCGTGAACTACTTCATCGCGCTGCAGGGGGACGACCTGTGGAACCAGAATCACGGCTGGCGCTGGATGTTCGCCTCCGGGGCGCTGCCGGCGGTGGTGCTACTGGTCCTGCTCTTCCTGGTCCCCGAGAGCCCGCGCTGGCTCACGAAGCAAGGCCGCGAGGACCAGGCGTTGGGCATTCTCACCCGCGTGAACGGCTCCGAGCGGGCCCGGACCGAGTTGGCGGAGATCAAAGACACGCTCTGTCACGAGACCGGCTCGCTGGGACAACTCTTCCAGCCGGGACTGAAGCTGGTCCTGGTCATCGGGATCGTCCTGGCCGTTTTGCAGCAGATCACGGGGATCAACGTATTCCTGTACTTCGGCACCGAGATCTTCAAGAAAATGGGCTCGGAGACCAACGCCGCTCTCCTGCAGAATATCGTCGTGGGGGCGGTGAACCTGTCCTTCACGATCGTGGCCATCTGGACGGTGGACCGGCTCGGCCGCAAGCCCCTGATGATGGTCGGCTCGGCCGGCATGGGCATCTGCCTGCTGGCGATGGGGCTGGCGGCCTACGCCCAGACGACCGGCCAGTGGATGCTGCTCTTCATCCTGGGCTACATCGCCTGCTTCGCCCTGTCCGTCGGCCCGGTGACCTGGGTGATCCTCTCCGAGATTTTCCCCACCCGCATTCGCGGCCGCGCGATGGCCATTGCCACCATCTGCCTGTGGGTTGCCAATTACATCGTGTCCCAGACGTTTCCCATGATGAACGACGATCAATCGTGGCTGGTACAGACGTTCCACCGCGCCTTTCCCTTCTGGCTCTATGGGGCCTTCTGCGCGGTCCTGCTGGTCTTCATCTGGGCCTTCGTCCCGGAGACTAAAGGCAAGACCCTCGAAGAGATCGAGCGTCACTGGGCCCGATAACGCTCACGGCATCTACCCTTCGGGACAGAGTCTCTTGCCCCGGGTGCCATGCCTACGCGCGCGTAGGCATGTCTCCCGTCCAGCGAGTGAACATGTCTGCGCCAGCGCAGACATGGCACCTGGAATCCCTTCCTTGAAGCCTGTGACTGAACGAGCGGCGGACACTCGGCCCCTTGTCACTTGCGCGAAGGCGGGGGTCCAGGGAAGTCACGGCGCGGATAGACTCCCGCTTTTGCAGAATGACGTGAACACGGGACGGGCCTTCGGCGTATTTTGCTCGGCTGGAGGTTCGTGGATGAAGTCCAAGACGAGAGCAACCTGGAACAATCAGGAACTCCGCCGTGCGAATCGACAATACGAAAAGAAGCCCCTGCGCGGCGGAGGGAGAGGAAAAGCGAGATAACACGCAGGGGCTTGAGGGCTCAACCTGCGCATCTTACTATACCCCGCCCTGGTGTCCCCGTAAAGCAAAATCTGTCCCAAATTTTGAATAATTTACGGACGTGACACCGAGGGGGCGGCGTCGAGTTGCCAGGCCCGCAGGGCTATCGCATGTGCGCCTAGGGAGCCTTGCCCTCACCTAGAGATGGTGCGTGGTACGCACCCTACGGGTTGGGGGCCCTGCGTCCTTCGTAGGGTGCGTACCACGCACCGCTCCATCTGGCCGGGCCCGCGGGGTCCCTTGCAAACCGTCGGGCATGTGGTATCCTTGCGGCCGATATGCAGCTTCCGGAACGGATGACAATTCAGAGCCACACGATCACGATCGTCCCACGGTACGCCGAGACGGACAAGGGCGGCATCATTCATCACAGCGTCTATCCCGTCTGGTTCGAGATGGGACGCACGGAATTGCTCCGGGCCAACGGCGTCGCCTACCGGGACTTGGAGGCCCAGGCGACCTTCTTTGTGGTGGCGGAACTGCGGATCAAGTACCGCCGGCCGGCCTTCTATGACGAGGAGCTGCTCCTGGAGACCACCTGCTCGAACGTGACGCCGGGAAAGGTAGAGCACACGTACAAGCTCACCCGCCGGAGCACCGGCCTGCTTCTGGCCGAGGGCTCCAGCATCCTGGCCTGCGTCACTCCCGAAGGCAAGGTCCGCCGCATCCCCGATTTCATGTGCCCACCCGAGGGCTGGTTCGGCGAGAAAGAAGTCTGAGACGGTGTTTGAGAAGTGGCACGGGCATCCTGCCCGTGTGTCTCACGGGTGTCTCGCCCGTGGAAGACCGAGGAATGGGCAGGGCCAAGATGGCCCTGCGACCCATGGGCAAGATGCCCATGCCACGAAAGACCGACTTCTCAAACACCCTCTGAGACGGCACTGACTGCCCCAAGACAGGGTGCCATGCCTATGCTCGCGTAGGCTTGTCTTCTTTGCCCATGCGTCGAGCATGTCTGCGCAAGCGCAGACATGGCACCCAATTCCCGGTTCTTTGCTTCCCGATTACGGCTGGTTTGGCTCTGGTTGGAAGCCTGCGGCTCTCTCCGGCTGCGGGCCAGGGGCTTCATAGAGGGCGAGGACCTTGTCGAGACTGGAGGCGAACTGCTCTTTCGCCTTGTCCAGGTACTGGTGGATCTCGTCGACGTAGCCGTCGGCCGAGGCGCACCAGGCACGGTTGAGGTACCGCTCCCCGGCGGCGAAAGAACTCATCACGTCGGCGTACGCGCTCAGCCCGTAGGAATGGGCGATGGTCTCCCGGGCCGTGATGAACGTGCTCAGGTCGTCGGCGAATAGCTCCTCCAGACGGAAACGAATGTCATAGGGGTCGAGGGACTGCTTCTCGGCGTTGAGTTGGTTCATGTTCTGTGCGATCCGGCGGAGACTGTCGTGGATGGCACGCATATTGGAGACCAGTCGCTCCGTGGCACGGACCTCCCGCCGGTGACCCAGCCGGACCAGAACCACGCCAACGAATCCCACGCCCATGGCGGGGAGGAACAGGTTCCACTGCACGGTCGTCTGGTTCACCACGGACGCCAGCGCCCCGGCCAGGAAGCCGGCGATCACCAGAAGAAAGCCGAATCTTCTCATATTGTTACCTCAACCACAGATGCTCAGGCACCTGAAGTGGGCGCCGGGTGGCATCGCCAAGGCCGGCCTCCGGCCTTGGCAATGGTTTGGCACGTGCCATCGAGCCATCGTCAAGGGCAGAGCCCTTGGCGATGCCACCCGGACGTTGAATATCCGAGAGTCACTTGCCCATCATACCGGTCACGACGGAGTACACGGCGAAACCGACGCCCATGAGGCCCTCGCCGACAATGAAGCCCGCCGCGACCGGGATGCCGACCTCCTCGCTGTAGCGCAGCCCCCGCCGCCAATCGACGAGGATGCGCAGCAACATGCCAATCGTGTAGGTCAGGACGATATTGAACGGCAGGTAGAAGCCCAGACCCACTTGGATGCCGAGTCCGCCCACGCCGGTGGCGCTGAGCATTACTCCGAGCACGGCGCCGACCGTGTACTTCAGGACGGGGGCATCACCGTGCAAGATCCCCGTGATGACGCTGGCCAGCGCCTTGGCCTGCGGCGCGGGCAGTCGCTCGCTGCCCAAGCCGTAGGCCCCGTGCAGCACGAAGATCAGGGCCATGACGATGGCGGGGCCGAGCCAGGTGGCGAGGAATTGGGCGGTCTGCTGCCGGCGCGGGATGGCTCCGACCAGGTAGCCGGCCTTCAGATCCTGCATCAGATCGGTGGCCTGGGCCATGGAGCAGCACATCGCCGCCCCGACCATGACGGAGGAGATGATTGCGCCCTTGCTGCCGAGGTCACGGACGATCAGGACCAGAATGGTCACGCCGATCAGGGTCATACCGCTCATGGGCGACCAGTTGGTCCGGCCGATGCACTCCGAGAGGATCACGCCGGCCATCCAGATCCACACTGTCCCGACCAGGGCCATGATGACGCCCCGGACAATGCCCATCCCCTCGACCGAGTAGACCGCCACAATCGACAGCATGATGACCGCCGCGGCAATGCCGAAGTACAGGAACCGGATCGGCATCTCATCGCGGGACAGGCCCGTCTTGGTCCGGGCGGCGTCCTGCATGCTCCGGATGGCATTGAGGACCAGGGGTAGCGCCAGGACAATGCCCATGCCCGCTCCGCCGATCAGCATGCCGATCCCCACCGGCTGAAAAAGCTGTTTTCGCATGAGTTCGGGGAGCACGACGTAGGGATTCTGGGACGGCTCGAACGCAGGCAGCACACCCAGCGCCGCCAGGATCGGCCCGAGAATCCAGTAGCAGACAAATCCACCGATGATGAACGCGAAACCGCCCCGGCCGGCGATGAACGCGACGCCGACGGTCAGCAGCGAGATGAACCAGAAGCCATTCATATACGTGGGCATGCCGAGATACTGACCCAACGGCAGGTTCTCGAACTTGGTGATGTGGCTGACGAGATTGACCGTCGCGCTCAGGCCAATCCCAATCAGCAGCAGAACGGCCTTGTGGACGCCCGCGCCGGGAGACCGTAGGACGGTTGCTACGGCTACGCCGCCCGGGAACGTCAGCCGCTCGAAGTCGATCATCTGCTTACGAAGCGGGATGATGAAGGCGGTGCCCAAGATGCTGCCCGCGATGCAGGCGAAGACCATCAGGAGGGGATTGAAGTCGGTCTCGTTCAGGATGAACAGCGCCGGGATCGTGAACATCATCCCCGCCGAAGCCCCGTTGACGCTGGTGGCGATCGTCTGGTTGATGTTGTTCTCGATGATACTGGTGCGACCTAAGAGGCCCCTCAGGACGCCATAACCAAGGATCGCCGCCAGCTCTGAGCCCTCATGGGAAAAACCAAGGATCAATGCGGCGTACCCCAGGCTGATCGTAATCAGGGTGCCAATGCCATATCCGAGCAGTAAGGCCGTCCAAGTGAATTCCGGGTACGGCCCCCGGCGAACGATCCGGGTCCCCAAATGCGACATGTCGCGTTTGGGAGCCCCACTCCCCCCGCGACCTTGCGACTGCGTCACGTCCGATTCTCCTTCATGCGGGCGTAAACAATGACTCCGCTGCTGCGGCCTCCCCTGTGAAACGAGTTGGACTTCTGCAAAATGGGCATTGGGCCTACTTTGGGAAGGAAAAATCTGCCTTTCGATTCTTCCTTCCCAAACTGTAACCGATTGAGCGAGCACACGTTAAACGAATTCTTCAAGGAAATCGTGAAACCGATTTCCTTGAAGAATATAGGCCCAACGCCCATTTTGCAGAAGTCCACAACGTGCAACGGAGAGGGCGGGATTCGAACCCGCGGTAGGGTAAACCCTACACGGCCTTTCCAAGACCGCTCGATAAGCCGCTCTGACACCTCTCCGACGGTGTACCTGAGCCAGGTGGCCCTTTGATTCTACGCCGGCGCGCTGGAAAAACAAGCCGAAAAACAAAAACGATCCGCTGTGCTGTGTCCATCCAGGTTCATGGCGTGGACGGGCAGACGCATTGCTCGTGGCGGAGCATCCTATCCTTGACGGCCGTGCCGCCGGGGGCGGAGAAACCGCCGAGACCGCCATCGGTGCGCAGGACGCGATGGCAGGGGATGATCAGCGGCAGGGGGTTGCCCGCCATGACGCTGCCCACGGCACGGGCGGCGTTGGGACTGCCGACCTGCCTAGCCAGATCGCTGTAAGTCGTTGTCCGGCCGAAAGCTATCTTTCGACAGGCCAGCAGGACGCGCTGCACGAACGGCCGTGTGCTGTCGAGGCTGACGGCGGGATCGAGACTGAAATCCGCCGGTTCGCCTTCATAGTAGGCGGCGATGCGCTCCTGGAGACTTCGCTGTAAGTCTTTGTCAAGACGAATGTTATCGCCGATGTATGCGAGTCTCTGGAATAGCTCCTGCTCGGCTGTCTGACGTTGCCGGACGGGCAGGCACGTGTGAGAGATGGCTTCTTCCGTGCCGGCCAAGCCGAAATAGCCCCATTGGGTCTGGAAGACGGTGTAACGCAACACGGGCACTCCTTAGCTCTACCGCCGCAAAATCTTCTACCTACACGACGAAATCGTTTGACGCAAGGGCGAAAGACTGCTAAAAAAGAGAGTTTTCACGAATCGGGCCGGCCTTTTGGGACCGGCACGTTGGGCAGGGAGAGCATCAGATTGGGTTCCCAATCGCGATTGGGGACCGGTTCCCTACCAGGGGCGGCGAAGTGCCGGTTGGATGCGCCGATTAAGAAAAGACGCGAAGGCAACAGGAGCTGCAGGGCGAATGGGGCCTAGGGGCCGCCGTGTGGCCGCTTCCCGAGGATCAGATATGTCTTTGGAAGAGTTCAGGAAACGTATTGATGAGATCGACGAGCAGCTTGTGGCCTTGCTCAACGAGCGTGCGCGCGTCGTGATGGAGATTGGCAAGCTCAAAGCCCAGGCCGACCGGCCCATCTATGCGCCGGACCGCGAGAAGCAGGTGCTGGACAAGGTCGTCAAGGCCAACAAAGGGCCTCTGCCCGACCGGACGCTGGCGGCGATCTGGCGGGAGATGATGAGCGGATCGTTCGTGCTGGAAAAGCCGCCGCGCATCGCCTACCTGGGGCCGGGCGGCAGCTTCAGCCATACGGCGGCGCTGCTCAAGTTCGGCAAGAGCGTGGACTACGAGCCGCTGGCAGATATTCGCAGCATCTTCGACGAGATCTGCAAGGGGCACTGTGACCTGGGGATCGTGCCGGTCGAGAATTCCACCGGCGGCGGCGTCATCGAGACGCTGGATGCCCTGATCGACACGGACGTGAAGATTTGTGCCGAGGTCCTGATGACGATCCATCACAACCTGCTGGCCAACTGCACGCTGGAGGAGGTGGAGAAGATTTACTCCAAGCCGGAGGTCTTTGCCCAGTGCCGCAATTGGCTCGCCTCGACCTTCAAAGAGACGAATACCATCGCGGTGGCCTCCACGGCCAAAGCGGCCCAAATGGCGGCGGAAGAGTCCTATGCGGCGGCCATCGGCTCGCGGGTGGCTGCCGATCTGTACGGCTTACAGGTGGTCTGTGAGAATATCGAGGATATCACCAACAACGTGACGCGTTTTCTCGTGGTCAGCCGGGAAGATTCACGGCCGACCGGCGAGGACAAAACCGCGATTTTGTTCAGTACGGCCCACAAAGCCGGTGCCCTCGCGGACGTGCTGGAGGTCTTCAAGAAATACTCGATCAACTTGACCAACATCGAGTCCCGGCCGAGCAAAAAACGGGAATGGGAATACTATTTCTTTGTCGATCTGACCGGCCATCGGACGGACGAGCGGGTCAAAGCGGGGTTGGAAGAGGTGCGCCAGCACTGCCTGCAGCTTTCGATCCTGGGCAGTTTCCCGCGGGCCATGGAGTTGCTGTAACGACTGGGTCCCGGATGCCGGGCCGGATCTCGTAAGACACAGGAGAGAATCATGAGAAAATCGTTCGTGGCTGGAAACTGGAAGATGAACACGGATAGCCGCTCGAGCGTGGAATTAGCGAAGGCGGTCGTGGCGGGTTCGGCGGGGCTGGCCAGAGAAAAAGTGACTGTGGCGGTGATTCCTCCTTTTGTGTATTTGCCGTCGGTAGTGCAGGTGGTTAGTTCGTCGGGTGTGGCCGTGGGTGCCCAGGATGTTTACTTTGAGGCAAAGGGAGCATTTACAGGTGAAATCAGTCCTGCCATGCTGAAAGATGTTGGCTGCACCTACGTTTTGTGCGGACATTCCGAGCGGCGTCATGTCATCCACGAGTCCGATGAACTGGTGGGCAAGAAGGTCACGGCTGCCATCGGTGGGGGGGTGCTGCCCATTTTGTGTGTGGGCGAGTTGCTCGAAGAGCGTGATGCGGGGCAGACGGAGCAGGTGGTCGCCCGGCATCTGCGGACCGGTCTGGCGGGCCTGGGCGTCGAGAAGGTGTCGGCGGTGACCATCGCGTACGAGCCCGTCTGGGCGATTGGGACCGGTCGGACGGCTACGCCGCAACAGGCACAGGAAGTGCACGCGTTCATCCGCAACCTGTTGGTCGGGCTGTACGGCGTGAACCTGGCCCGGGAGGCCCGAATCCTCTACGGCGGATCGGCAAAGGCCGACAATGCCAGAGAGCTGATGGCCCAGGAGGACGTGGACGGACTGCTGGTCGGCGGGGCCAGCCTGAAGGCCGATGAGTTCGTGCGGATCATTCAGGCGGCCGTATAGAAAGGCGAATGAGAAAAGAGTGTTCCTTTTTTGAGGCATAGACATGACTGTACTACCGCTGTTGGCCGTTGGCATTTTGTGGAAGTTTGTGGCCGTGCTGTTCGTCCTGGTCTCGGTTGTCCTGGTTTTGGTGGTCCTGATGCAGAAGGGTCGAGGCGGGGGGCTGAGCGGCGCCTTCGGCGGGGGCATGGCCACCGGCCTGCTGGGCTCGAAAACAGGCGATTTCCTGACCTGGGTGACGATTGTCCTGGTGTCCGTCTTCCTGCTTCTGGCCGTCTTGATGGCCAGGTACTACCGGCCGAAGGTGGGCAGCTACGGTGCGCAGGTGCCCCCGGCGACGCAGCAGCCACTGACGGGTGGGCAGACCTCCACGCCGCAGGCGGGCACAACGGAAACGCCCGCGCCGGCAGCGCCGTCGTCCGCGCCACCATCGGACGCGACGCCGCCCGCAGGCCAGACCTCCGCGCCGTCGCCCACGAGTGGCACGGGCGCCCAACCGACTCCGCCGGCCGATACGGGCAAGAGCGGCGGGTAATCGCGCAACGCCGCACGGCGACGGAGACTGGTGGAACTCGCATTCGAAGCACTCAATGGGATTGACGGAAACCAATGCTCAACAGCATGACCGGGTACGGTGCGGTGGTCGACGAATTCGATGGCGTGTCCTATGCCGTCGAGATCAAGGCCGTCAACAACCGCTATCTCAAGACGATCATCAAGTTGCCGGAAGGAACGGCGTTCCTCGAGGACGATGTCGACAAAGAGCTGCGCCGGCACCTGTCGCGTGGGACGATCAATTACGTGCTGCGCCTTAAAGCCGTAGCGGAGAACGCGCTGTTTGAGATCGACGAGGCTGCTTTGCGGTCCGTGGTCACCAAGCTCAATGCTGTGGGCATCGCGACGGGCGTCAAGGGGAGCATCGACCTGGCGAGTCTGCTGGCTTTGCCGGGGATTGTCCAGCCGGTGGTGCCGGATGAAGAGCAGTGTGTGAGAATCAAGGAATTCGTGTTGCGGCTGACCGCCCGGGCGCTGGACAAGCTCGAACGGATGCGGGAGGCGGAAGGCGTCTTCCTGGAGGCGGACCTGAAGAAACACTGCGACGCGATCCACAAGGAGTTGGAGACGGTTCGCGTGTGCAGCGGGTCTGTGACGCAGGACTACGCCAAGAAGCTGCGCAAGCGGGTCGATGAGTTGCTGGCCGAGGCCAAGCTCAAGCTCGATGAGCAGACGCTGGCGCGGGAAGTGGCGATCCTGGCCGACCGGTCGGACATCTCGGAGGAGATCACCCGGCTGGATGCCCACTTGCAGCAGTTTGCCCAGATTTGTCAGACGGAGGGGGAGTCCGGCCGCCGCTTGGATTTCCTCAGCCAGGAGATGCTGCGGGAGGCCAATACGGTGGCCAGCAAAGCGGGTGACGCCCGGATCACCCGGTGTGTGGTCGATATCAAATGCCTGATCGAGCGGCTCAAAGAACAAATCCAGAACGTGGAGTGATGACCCAGGCACGCGACCAGAGCAAAACGCGGGGCAAGTTGATTATCATCAGCGGCCCCTCGGGGGTGGGCAAGAGCACGATCACCGGCCAGCTCATCGCGCGGCGGGACGATACGTACTTGAGCATCTCGGTGACGACGCGACCACAGGCCCAGACGGAGCAGAATGGCCGCGAGTACTGGTTCATCTCTCGGGAGGAGTTTCACAAACGAATCGAGGAGGGCTCGCTGCTGGAGTACGCCGAGGTTTTCGGGAACCTCTACGGCACACCTCGGGACAAGACCGAGGAGACGCTCGATGCCGGCAAGACGGTGATTCTGGAGATCGATGTCCAAGGGGCCCGGCAGGTCAAGGCGATCTACCCGCAGGCGACGATGATCTTCATTCTGCCGCCGAGTGGCAAGGTGCTGGCCGAACGGCTGGGACACCGGGGTCGGGAGAGCGGCGAGGTCGCCGCCCGACGGCTCGGCGGGGCCGCTGGCGAGATCGCCGCCGCATGGCAGTACTACGACCATATGGTGATCAACGACGATCTGGAACAGGCGATCCGCGAGATCATCCAGATCATCGAGCGCGCACCCAGAATCGATGCCGAAGCGAATACAGACCAAGATAAATTGGAGAACGAATAATGCTGGAAGAGCTCAAGAGTCAGGAAATCGTGAAGAAGGTCGGCGGCCGGTTCAAGCTGACGGCGCTGATCCAAAAGCGCATGCTCGAGCTGCTGCAGGGCTCCCGTCCTCTGATCGAAAACACCGAGGGCAAGACGATGATGGAGATCGTCGTGCAGGAGATCTTGCAGGACAAGATCGCGATCGACGAGTCGGCGTACGAGCGCAAGATCAAGGCCGAGGCCGAGGCCCGGGCGGACGAGGCGGAACGGGCGTTCGAGAAACGAACCCTGTGAGTGCGCGAAGGATGCGGGTGTGCTCCAGGATCTGAATATCTTGCTCGGCGTGACGGGCGGGATCGCCGCGTATAAGGCCGTGGACCTGGCCAGCAAGCTGGCGGGAGCCGGGGCCGCCGTCCGCACGGTGATGACGGAGGGCGCCTGCCAACTCGTCATGCCCAAAAGCTTCGAGGCGGTGACCGGCGTGCCCGTGTTCACGTCCCTGTGGAGTGACCCGCAAGGCCATCAAATGTCGCACATCGCCCTGGCGGACTGGGCCCAGATCGTCGTGGTCGCACCTGCGACTGCCGACATTATCGCCAAGGTCGCCAACGGCATCTGCGATGACTTGCTCAGCACGGTCCTGTGTACGTGTTGGGCCACGCCGGCCCTTTTCGCTCCGGCGATGAATACGCGAATGTGGGAAAACCCGGCCACGCAACGGAACGTCCAAACGCTGTCCGGCATGGGGATTCGCATGATCGGCCCCTGCGCCGGGCGCCTAGCCTGCGGCACAGAGGGTATGGGCCGTATGGCCGAGCCGTCAGAGATCCTGGCAGCCATCGAGGAAATGGCAGCCGCGCACAGGAAGACATGACTGGTGTGACTCCGGTGGCATCGGCAAGCGAAGCTTGGCGATGGTCTTGTCGTGTGTGGGGTGTGAGATGCGATTTCTAATTACGGCGGGGGGCACACGAGAATACCTCGATCCCGTACGTTTCCTCTCCAACGCCAGTAGCGGCAAGATGGGTTACGCCCTGGCTCGTGCCGCCCTGAAGGCTGGGCATAGGGTGACGCTCATCACTGCTCCCACCACCCTCAAGCCGCCGACAGGCGCTGAAATCGTCCAGGTGGAGAGTGCAGCGGAGATGTTCGAGGCCGTCAAGAAGCACTGGGCCAAATGCGATTGCCTGATCATGGCGGCCGCCGTCGCCGATTATACTCCGGCACATCCCTCGAAGACGAAACTCAAGAAGCAGCCGACGAGGCTCACGCTCGAACTGAAGCCCACGCCGGACATTCTCAAATGGGCCGGGCGACAGAAGAGACGTGATCAAATGCTGGTCGGCTTTGCCCTTGAAGACCGAGATCTGCGAACCAACGCCGAGCATAAGATGCGGGAGAAGAATCTCGACGTGATCATCGCCAACACCCCCGGTGCAATCGGGGCCGACACCTCCACCCTGCACATCAAAACCATTGACTCTGATTGGATCGAGATCGCCAACACCCACAAGACGGCAAGCTCGCGACGTATCATTCACATGATAGCAGCACATTGCGTATGAGTGCTTGCCGTTGCCACCCGGGAGACTACAATACGTAGGGGAGAAAGTCGCGTAGTCGGTACTGTCCGGAGAAGTGAAGAATCGGAGGCACGAACATGAAACGAATGGTCGAAGCGCTCACGCTGCTATCTGTCTTCTCGTCCGTTGTAAGCTCAATTGCTGCGGCGGAGCGGCCGGTGTTTCCGGTCAAGGTGAGCGATAACGGGCGGTACTTTGTGGACCAAAAGGGAACCCCTGTTTTCTGGCTGGGCACGACCCAGTGGCAACTCTTTCGAGAGTACAAGGTCGAGGAGGCCCGCACGATTCTGGAGAAGACGGCCGAACGGGGCTTCGTCTTTGCGCAGGTGATGCTGATGGGCGTGGGCGACGGCACCAAGCCCAACGTGTATGGGGAGAAGCCCTGGATCAACGACAATCCGCTGACGCCGAACGAGGCGTACTTCAAGAACGTGGACGCCGTGCTTCAAATCGCCCGCGAGAATAGCGTGATCATCTCGATGACGCTCTACCACCAGCGTTATCGCAAGTGCATCACCGTGGACAACGCCCGGGCGTGGGCGAAGTGGCTGGCGCAGCGGTACAAGGACATGCCCAATATCGTCTGGTCGATGACGCCGGAGGCGAAGAAGGAGTTTGTCCCCGTCCTGCGCGAGCTGGCGGTCGGCCTGCACGAAGGCGATGGCGGCACCCACCTGATTACGTTCAAGCCCGATCCGGCCCCGTACTCCTCCAGCTTCATTCACGACGAGCTCTGGCTGGATTTCGACTCGATGCAGACGTGGAAGAGCGTCGAGCTGATCTATCCGATGGTGACCCACGACTATAACCTTAAGCCGGTCAAGCCCGTCCTGATGGCGGAAGGGGCCTACGAGCACGGGTCGGAATACGGCTTCGACGTGAGCCCTCTGTGGATTCGCCGGCAAGCTTATTACTCGTACCTGGCAGGCGCCCACCACACCTACGGCCACAACGATAGCTGGCGGGTCCTGCCCACCTGGAAACCGGCCCTCGATGCCCCCGGCGCCGTCCAGTTGGAAATCCTCAAGCAGGTCTTCCAGGGCCTGAGCGAATGGTGGTATCTTGTCCCAGACCAGTCCATCTTCGCCACGGGCGGCCAAACGCAGGGCCAAATCTTGAATCTCGCCGCCCGGCACAAGGACGGCAAGTGGGTTATGGTCTACCTCGGCAGCAAAGCCTCTTTCTCGATCCACATGGACAAGATCGCTGCCGCGAAGGTGAATGCCCGTTGGGTCGATCCGAGGACCGGCAACTCCGCCGCGGCCGGCAGCTTCTCGAATCCCGGCCCGCAATCCTTCGCCACGCCCGAAGGCTGGGAAGATGCGATTTTGATCCTTGAGCCGTCCGGTACCTGATACGTTTCCGGACCAGTCTCTGGGTGCCATGTCTACGCTGGCGTAGACATGCGCGATGGTGCGAGGAAGACATGCTTACGCGAGCGTAAGCATGGCACCCGGACGATAGGTCTGTCACACGCTGTTGGGCAGATCCGGGAAGGCTTGGGCGACGGCGGCGTTGATGAGCTTGTGGTCGGCCATGTTGATCGCGGCGGCGTGGCCGGGATCGAGGGCGGTGAAGGCTTGCACACCCTTCGAAGCAAGCTGGCGGACGTAGGAAAGCGTGGCGTTGCACAGGGCCAGGGTCGAGGTCCGGCTGACCGCGCCCGGGATATTGGTCACGCAGTAGTGTACGACGTCGTCCACGATATAGGTGGGGTCGCTGTGAGTCGTGGGCCGGGACATCTCCGTGCAGCCGCCCTGGTCGATGGAAACGTCCACGATCACGCTGCCGGGTTTCATCTTCTTCAGGAGAGAGTGGGGGATCAGGATGGGGGCCCGGCCACCGGGGATGAGAACAGCGCCGACGATCAGATCGGCGCGGACGACGTAGTCCTCGATCGTGTGCGGATCGCTGTAGATCGTCGTCACGTTGGCGGGCATCACCTCGTCGAGATAGCGCAGGCGGTCCAGGTTGATATCCATGATCGTGACGTTCGCGGCCAGGCCGGCGGCCATGCGGGCAGCATTCGTGCCGACGACCCCGGCTCCCAGGACCAGCACGTTCGCGGGGGCCACGCCGGGGACACCGCCCAACAGGAGACCCTGGCCCATCATCGGCCGTTCGAGGCATTTCGCCCCCTCCTGGATCGACATGCGGCCGGCGATTTCGCTCATGGGGGTCAACAGGGGCAGCCGGCCCTCCGGGTCCCGGAGAGTCTCGTAAGCAACCGCCACAATGCCCGCCTTCAGACAGGCGGCCGTCAATTCGCGCGAGGCAGCGAAGTGGAAGTAACAAAAAGCGATCTGGCCGTCGCGGAGTCGCGCGATCTCGGGTGGCTGTGGCTCCTTGACCTTCACGATCAGTTCGGCCCGCCGGTAGACTTCGTCGGCGGACATAACGATCTGGGCCCCGACGGAACCGTACCGCTGGTCCTCGAAGCCGCTGTCGACTCCGGCATCCTTCTCGATCAGCACGGTGTGGCCATCCCTGGTCAGCAACTCCGCGCCGACGGGCAGCAGGCCCACCCGGTATTCGTCCTTCTTGATCTCCTTCGGGACACCGATAATCATGTCCAACCCCGTTCTGATTGTAGATTGTTGATTGTTGATTTGGATTAGAGCAGCGATGCGCCACAATCACAAATCGTCAATCATCAATCCACAATGCCAAGGTCGTCTTTCGTGATGATCGATTCGAACGTGTAGCCGGCGGCGGTGATGTTCTCGCGGGCGCCTTGCTTACGGTCGATGACGCAGACGATCTTCTTGACCGTCGCGCCGGCGTCGGTGATGACCTTCGCTGCCTCGAGCACCTGGCCGCCGGTCGTGGCAATATCCTCGACGAGCAGCACGACATCGCCTGCGCTGAGCGTACCTTCGACGAGCTTGCCGGTGCCGTAGTCCTTCTTGCTGTTGCGGACGATGATCCAGTTTTTGCCAGTCTGCATCGCGGCGGCGGCCGCCAGCGCCACGCCGCCCAACTCCGCTCCGGCGATCAGCGTCACGTCATCCGTCAGGTGCTTGGCGAACTCCTTGCCGAGGGCTTTGAGGACATCCGGCTTGGTCTCGAAGAGGTACTTGTCGAGGTAGTATTTGCTGCGTTTGCCGCTGCGAAGAATGAAGTCACCCTCCAGGTAGGCGGTTTCCTTGATACGCTTGATGAGTTCGTTTCTGGTCATCCCATGATCCTCTCTTTGATTGCCATTTCGCGCCCGCTCGACCGCACCTCGTTTCCGCAATGACATGTCCGGGCATTGTATGTCATTGCGAGCGTAGCGAAGCAATCTCTCATCCCTCGGATTGAGATTGCTTCGTCGCTGCGCTCCTCGCAATGACATACATGGGTACGATATCAGACCTTCAATTCGACTTTTCGCCCCAGTTCCTTCTTATACTTCTTGCGGATTGGGGCCACGATGGTTCGGAGGAATTCATCGACTTGCTGGGGAGCCCGGCCGACATAGGCCGCCGGATCGAGGACCTTGTCGAAGTCGATCTTGGCGAAGGAGACATCGGTTCGCAGCCGGTTGATCAGGTCGTTGGATCGGCCGAACCGTTTGACCTCGGCGGAGGCGGCCTGCGCGTGCAGGCGGATCTTCTCATGCAGTTCCTGGCGGCTGCCGCCGGCCTTGACGGCCGCCATCAGGATATTCTCGCTCGCCATAAACGGCAGCTCGGCGGCGACGTGGGCCTCGATCACTTTCGGGTAAACGACCAGCCCGTCGAGCACGTTCAGGAGGACTTGCAGAATGCCATCCACGGCCAGGAACGCCTCCGGAAGGACGACCCGCCGGTTGGAGGAGTCGTCCAGGGTTCGCTCGAACCACTGCTCGGACGCCGTCATGGGCGGGCTGGTCGCGAGGCTCAGGACGAGCCGGCTCAGACCGGTCACCCGCTCGCAGCGCATCGGATTTCGCTTGTAGGGCATCGCGGAGGAGCCGACCTGGTATTTCTCGAACGGCTCTTCCATCTCTTTGAGGTTCGCCAGCAGCCGCAGGTCGTTGCAGACCTTGTGAGCCGACTGGGCGACCAGGGCGAGGGTGTTGGCGACCGTCGTGTCGATCTTGCGCTGGTAGGTCTGGCCCGTGACGGTGCAGACTCTCTTGAAGTCGAATGCCTCCGCGACCATCCTGTCGAGCCGCTTGACCTTGGCGTGGTTGCCGTCGAAGAGCTCCAGGAAGGAGGCTTGTGTGCCGGTGACACCCTTGACGCCCCGGAACAGCAGGGTCGCGATCCGGTGCTCGATCTCCTCCAGGTCCAGCGCGAACTCGTAGGCCCAGAGTGTCGCGCGCTTGCCGACCGTGGTCAGTTGGGCCGGCTGGTAGTGCGTGAACGATAGCGTCGGCAGGGAGCGGTGCTCGGCGGCGAACTTGCCCAGCAGGTCGATCACGGCCGCGAGTTTGCCGGCGATCAACCGCAGGCCCTCCCGCATGAGAATCAGGTCGGTATTGTCGGTGACGTAGCAACTCGTGGCGCCCAAGTGAATAATCGGGGCCGCCTTCGGGGCCGCATCGCCAAACGTGCGGATATGCGCCATCACATCGTGACGCAACTCCTTTTCGTAGCGGGCGGCCTTCTCAAAATTGATATCGTCGAGGTGGCGGGCCATCTGGTCGATCTGGCCCTGCCTGATGTTCAGGCCGAGTTGCTTCTCGGCCTTGGCCAACTCCAGCCAAAGCCGCCGCCAGGTGCTGAACTTCCTCTGGGCTCCGAACAGCTCCGCCATCTCGGGCGAGGCGTTGCGCTCGACCAGCGGACTGGTGTAAATACTGATGCTCATGGTATCATCCTGTCTCATTTGTGTTCTTCAGTACCTGAACTTCAGTGCAGATTGTGCTGCCTTTTGTAGGCGAGAATAATCGCATTCTTGATATCCACAGCTTGACTCTCATAGGGAGTGAATTCCGGCATATTGTCCTTATTCAGATGCAATTGGCCTTCACCAACGTTTCCTCTGTGTTGCCCCTCTGAATAGTGCTTGTTATTGAGGACATCATTACTGGATAGCACCCAGTACCTGATTTTGTCCCGCCAGACTCCAATCCATACGAATACGTCGGCGCAAGCTGGCTTGATTTGCTGGAAATTCATGTCAAATGGTCTGACTGAATCGGAGGCCAGAGCCTTGAGATAAAGCGGTTGGTCAGGCTTCTCGAAATCGACGGCCCTTGATGTCTTCACCTCGATTCGGATGCCATGCCCTCCGCCGTTTTCGTCCGTCCAGCCCAGCCAGAAGTCATATTCGCCGCAGTAGCGCGAATCCAATTTCTTGCTCGGTCTCTCCAATTCCGGCACCAATTGCTTCAGTTGTCCATATGCCCATCGCTCTCCGAAACCTCGTGGTGCCGAAATCTCAAACACGTACAAGTACAGATTTCTCTCGATGTAAGAATCCCTGAGCTCATGGTATTCCTCAATGCTCAGCTTTCTGGCGGCTAAGAGATGGGAGATGACGTACTCATATTCGTTGAACGGATATACCGAAACGAGGTCCTCCAGTTGATCGCGAAGATCCGGAGCCTGTCCCAACCTATTGATCATCTTGTCCAATTCAGCCTTGAGTTTTTCCATGCTCTACCTGTCGGCTCCCCATACTGATTTGGTCAAAAAGGCTTTGTGGTGCGATTTTGGCGTTGACCACGGGTTCTACGTTGTTCTCGTCTTGTTCCTGAGTCATAGGTACTTCTGGAAATGGGTTGTCTGATTGCCACCCTGTTTTGCCTGTTTTTCTGTATTGTTCCAACCTTCGCAGAGTAATCTCCGCGAAGACCGGATCGATATCACAAGTGAAGCACCGTCTCTTAAGTCTCTCACAACCAAGGAGTGTTGTGCCGGAGTGCGCGAAGAAATCCACGACGATGTCGCCCCTATTCGAACTGGCCGCAACAATCCTCTCGATTGCCTTAAGAGGCTTTTGTGCATAACAACCGGGGACATTCTCCTCCATCCTGTAGAAGACCTGCTGAATATCGACCCAGACGTTACCGGCCCTGATATTCTCTGACCTGCTACGTTCGAGATTCTCCGTGATCTGTCCGTTGACCCTCTTATAGTATCCCCTCAGAATCTTTGGGATATCTGTATATTCGGCATCAACATTGAATCGCGCCTGGCCTCTTGTGTAATAGAGGAGTTCCTGGCGGATTGCCATCCAGTTGTTCTGCGTGCCGTACCCACGCTGGTTTCTCATGGTGATCAAGCTACGGGTTCTGAACTCTGTGAACGCTCTCATCATGACAATAAAGTCAGCGAGGGGTTGGAACCCCGCATTCTGGTCTGCGCCAAGCCAGACGTACAGGCTTGCGTCTCCGCTGAGAATCCTGCTGGTGTTAGAGACCCATGTTCTGCTCCAATCGACATAGTTTTGCACTGGGATTTGACCCAAGTTGGTGCTATTAACATTGCCGACGGCAACATTGTAGGGAGGGTCTTGAACGGCCAGGGTAGCCTTGTGGCCAGCGACGAGAAGTCCTATGTGCGCCTCATCAGCCGCGTCCAAACACGCGACTCGATGTCCACATTCAGGATCCTCCCAAATCTGCCCGCACCTCATCCTGCAATACGGAAGTAGTTCATTCCTAAGCGTATCGTTGCCGTCTATTCGCGCTAATCTCTCTTTGAGCATTGCGGCTTGTCTCAATCAGTTCGTCTTCAGTCTGACCTTGTTTGCGCATCGGATACCCTATCGGTCTGCGAGCGTTTTCTCGCGCTCGGCGAGGAGCTTCTCAATCTGGGCAATATTTTCCCTGCTCAGGTTCCAGTCGGCGGCCGCGACGGTCTCCGTGATCTGACTGGGCCGGCGGGCGCCCACGATGGCGGCAGTCACCTCGGGCCGGCGCAGGACCCAGCTTATCGCCAGTTGGGCCACGGTGCGGCCGTGGCGCTGAGCGATCTTCTGGAGGCTCTCGACCAACTCCAGACTCGCCGAAAACGCCGGGTCCTGAAACTCCGGCATACGCCGGCGATGGTCGTCGGGCGCCAAGGCGGCCAGCCTCTCATGGCTGAACTGGCCGGTGAGCAGACCCCGCTGCATCGGACTGTAGGCGACCACCCCGATATTGTGCTGGGCACAGTAGCCGAGCAATTCCTTCTCAACATCCCGGCGCAACATGCTGTAGGGCGGTTGCAGCGAGCAGACCGGATAGATCCTGCGGATTCGCTCGAGCTGCTCCACGTTGTAGTTGCACACGCCCAGATACCGTACTTTGCCCTCGGCGGCCAGCAGGGCCATTTCCTCCCAAGCCCCTTCAATATCCTGAAGTGGCTCGGGCCAATGCATCTGATAGAGGTCGATCCGCTCGACGCCGAGCCGCTTGAGGCTGGCGAGGCACTCCTGCCGGATACTCTCCCTTTTCAGGTAGGGGACTCTTTCCCGTTTCTCGTTCCAGAGCAGGCCGCATTTAGTGGCGATGAAGGGCTTGTGCTTCGTCTGCCGCAAAGCCTGCCCCACCAACTCCTCGGAATGCCCAAGGCCGTAGACCGGCGCCGTGTCGATCCAGTTGATGCCGGCATCGAGGGCGGTCAGGACTGCGGCGACGGCCTCGCCGTCATCCTGCGGCCCCCAGCCGAACTGCCACGGCCCGCCCATGGCCCACGTGCCGAGGCCGACGGTTGTCAGCGGCAGGTCTGTTTGTCCGAGTTTTCTGGTTTGCATAGGTACATTCCCCGGCCGATTGCGGATTTCTCCATAGGATATAGGGAGTTCGACGGCATGGCAAGGCCCCACTGCACCATTGCCACGGAACTGTATCCCGGATAGCATGACCATTCTTGCGGTTTGGTGTCGGTGGACTTCGCTGGATACCCTGGAGAATGTCAGTTTGGCGCGATCCGAACGCAGGTTTGGGCGAACCTTGAAACGTCTGATTCTCGGCAAGTCGCGAGATCCCCGGGATATCGCCATCTTTCGCGAGCTGTCCCTGGTGGCCTTCTTTGCCTGGGTGGGGTTGGGCGCCGATGGGTTGTCATCCTCCTGCTACGGTCCTGCGGAAGCGTTCGTAACACTGGGCAATCATCCCTATCTGGGTGTCTTCGTCGGTCTGGGGACCGTTCTCACGATCCTGGTCATTGCGGCCAGTTACTCCCAGATTGTCGAGCTGTTTCCCACCGGCGGCGGCGGATACTTCGTGGCCAGCAAGCTGCTCTCGCCTTGGCTGGGCATGGTTTCCGGCTGTGCACTGCTGATCGACTATGTGCTGACCATCTCGGTTTCCATTGCCAGCGGGGCCGACGCGATCTTCAGTTTTCTGCCGCTCGAATGGCACCAGTACAAGCTCGAACTGGCCATCCTCCTGGTCATCTTGATGATGATCCTGAACATGCGCGGGGTAAAGGAATCGGTGATCCCCCTGGTCCCAATTTTCCTCACCTTTCTGGTCACGCATGTCTTTGTGATTCTCTATGGCCTGTTCACGCACGTGCCTCAGATGGGGGCGCTGGCTTACTCGGTGCGAACCGACGTGCGCGATACGGTCGCCACCGTGGGTGTTTGGGGCCTGATTTCCCTGGTGCTGCGCTCTTACAGCATGGGCGCCGGCACCTACACGGGGATCGAGGCGGTCAGCAATGGGTTGCCGGTCTTGCGTGAGCCGCGGGTGCAGACGGCCCGGCTGACCATGCGGTACATGGCCACCTCGCTGGCGTTTGTCGTCATGGGCCTGATCCTCGGCTACCTGCTGTATGGCGTGGGGCCGGAACCGGGCAAGACCCTCAATGCAGTCCTGTTCGATCGCGCTACCGCGAGTTGGAACCAGCGCGGCGCCGACACGTTCATTCTCGTCAGCCTTGTGTCGGAAGCGATTCTTCTTTCCGTGGCGGCGCAAACCGGGTTCCTGGGCGGTCCCCGGGTGCTGGCCAACATGTCGCTGGATCGCTGGTTTCCGGCGTGGTTCTCCGTGCTCAGCGACCGGCTGGTGATTCAGAACGGCATCCTGATCATGGGGGTGTTGTCCCTGGTCATCATGGTGGTCACGGAAGGCTCGGTGCGGCTCCTGGTCGTCCTCTACAGCATCAACGTGTTCATCACGTTCTCTCTGTCGCAGTTGGGCATGGTCCGGCATTGGTGGCTGGACCGGGGCCGGGCCAAAGGCTGGCTGAGCAAGCTGCTCATGAACGGCGTGGGCCTGGTGTTGACCACCTTCATTCTGATCTCGATGGTGGCCTTCAAGTTCTTCGAGGGCGGCTGGGCCACGTTACTGATCACCGGCACTCTGATCGTGCTGGCCATCCTGGTGCGACGGCACTACCAGAACGTGGCCCAGCAACTGCGCCGGCTCGATGAGCTGGCCGAACGGGCCGAATCCTACATCCAGCAGTCGGCGGCCCGGGGCGGCCGGGAATCCCAAGGCAAGCCGGCCTTCGACTCGAGGGCGAAGACCGCTGTGCTGCTCGTCAGCGGCTTCAACGGCACCGGCTTGCACACGCTCCTGGCCATCATGCGACTGTTCGGCAGCACGTTCCGGAACTTCATCTTTCTCGAGATCGGCCAGTTGGACGTCGGCACCTTCAAGGGGCCGCAAGAGATAGAACATCTACAAGAGCGGGTCCAAAGCGACCTGAACCGGTATGTCGACCTCATGAACAAAGAGGACTTCTACGCGGAAGCAGTCTGGGACATCGGCGTCGATGCCGCCGAGCAGATCACACGGATCGTCCCGACCATCATCAAGAAGTACCCCGGCGCCGTGTTCTTCGGAGGCAAGCTGTTGTTCCTGAACGAGTCCCTCGTCAACCGGCTGCTCCACAACCAACTGGTCTTCACGATCCAGCGCAGGCTGCACCGCCTAGGCATCCCCTTCGTGATCCTGCCGATCTACGTATAGCCCCGATCCGTCGCCTGTCAGGCAGGCTTCTCGGTTGTGAAATCACAGCCGGCGGCAAAGAATTCCATGTGGTGATCCATCCCTTCCACGCCGCAGGCGATTCCGATAGAGATGCCGAGGCCCCACTGAATTTCCGGCCGGTCCGGCACGACGAAACGCTCGAAGAGATGGTCTTTCGACATATTGACCCCATTGTGGGCGGCGATCAGCTTGTCACCATCGTAGACATGGACGTCGCGGACCCAGGCATCGACGGAGTAGGTCTTGAAACGGAGCATGACGGAGTCGGCGCGCAGACGCACATCGTTGACGAACACCGGCGTGGGGATCGCGAAGTGGAACCAGTTCACGCTGCCGGATTTGGGTTCGAGGTTGATGCTGAATCCGGTCCGGCGCTCCGAGGCAATCCGGTCCGGATACTCGATGTGCATGCTGTGGCCGTGAATCCACATCGCATGGGCGATCTTGATGGCCGGGTTGGCGGCTTGGACGCTCCCCGAGGTCAGGGTGTTGACCGCAGCGCCGCCGAGCACACCCATGCCGGACAGCTTCAACAGATCACGCCGGTTGGTTTGCTGGGTATGAACTTGCTCTTTCATGATGCACCTCCTTCTGCATGCCGAAATGAGTAGATTCGCCTCGACCGGCCACACGGCCGGCCCGAGGAACTGTCTCCATCAGGCTTCGGAAAACGTTTTTCGCAGAGCGCGTCGAGTGGACCGGTGCTCGTCCATGGTGCCAAATTCCCTATCCGTCTGATGGAATTGAAAGACATTCGCGCCGGCCTGTCAAGCAAATTCCCCGGGAATTCTCGGACCGTGGGACATCCGGTGTCCCGGCCGCCTGGGCGCAACCGTGTCCATGGTTGGCGCAGAAGTCCCTCAACAGCACCGTCCTCTATGTCATTGCGAGCGAAGCGAAGCAATCTTCCATCCCACGGGTTGAGATTGCTTCCCCCGCCTGCGCGGGGGCAGGCTTTGCTGCGCTTCTCCTAAGAGACTAACGGTTCGGGTGGCATCGCCAAGGGCTCTGCCCTTGACGATGGCTCACGCGCATATGGGAAACCATCGTCAAGGCCGGAGGCCGGCCTTGGCGATGCCACCCCACGTACCAGGGCGGTTTCTTCTGCCTACCCGCCGCGAAGCGGCTTCGCGACTCGCAATGACATGAATGCGATCTGCCAAGTGACTCTACATTGACCCCGCAACCGCGTCCACGGCCAGTGGACAGCCGGGGATCGGCCCGGTATGATCTGAGAAGGTGTTTGAGAAGTAGCACGGGCATCCTGCCCGTGAGTATCACGGGCGTCTCGCCCGTGCGGGCAGGGCCAAGATGGCCCTGCGACTCATGGGCAAGATGCCCATGCTACGGCAGAACCGACTCCTCAAACACTCTCTGAGACCTGTGTGGGTGGCAAATCCGGGCTTCTGTTCTTGAAAGGAGACAAGCATGGTTCAACACCTTTCTTGGCGCTCTTGCCTTGCCGCAAGCGCGTGTCTGATGGTCACGTCGTTCGTGGTGTGCCCGTCAGGGCATTCCCAAGAAACGCCTCACGGCGTCACTACAAACCAGCCGGCGGTGGCCGAGGTCTCGGTCGATGCCTCCCAGGCCCGGGAGCCGATCAGCCCCTACATCTACGGCCAATTCATCGAGCACCTGGGGCGGTGCATCTACGGCGGCATCTGGGCCGAGATGCTGGAGGACCGCAAGTTTTACTTCCCGGTCCCGGCGGACACGGAGATTTGGCGACTGACCCGCGAGCAGGCCCGCGTGCTGGCCGCGTCCCCGTGGAAGGTGATCGGGGTAGGGGCGAATAATCATTCGCCCGTACAGATGGTCAAACAGGGTGCCTTTGTGGGCGACCACTCGCCGCAGATTGCCGCGCCGGGCGAGGGAACGGCCGTGGGTATCTATCAAGAGGAACTCGGGCTGGTCAAGGGCAGGGCGTATGTAGGGTATCTCTACGTGGCGGCCGAAGGCAAAGTGACGCCCGTGACTGTCAGCCTGTCCTGGGGCCAGGCCGATACGGACAAGGCTGTGCACACCATCAAGACGGCCGGCGCCAAGTACGCCAAGGTCTCCTTCAAGTTCATCGCCGGAGCGAGCAGCGATAATGGCCGGCTGGCGATCACGACCGCCGGCAAGGGCAAGTTGAAGATTGGCTGTGTGTCCCTGATGCCGGCCGACAACGTGGAGGGTTTCCGCAAGGACACCCTGGAGTTGCTCCGGCAGCTCAATGCCCCGGTGTACCGGTGGCCGGGCGGCAACTTCGTCAGCGGCTATGATTGGCGGGACGGCCTGGGCGACCGGGACAAGAGACCGACCCGCACCAATCCGGCGTGGACCGGAATCGAGACCAACGATATGGGCATGCACGAGTTCGTGCGCCTCTGCCAGTTGATCCAGGCGGAACCCATGATTGCGGTCAATACCGGCTTCGGCGATGCCTACTCGGCCGCCGCGGAGGTCGAGTACGCCAACGGCTCGACTGACACCCCGATGGGCAAACTGCGGGGCAGGAATGGCGCCTCCAAGCCCTTTGGGGTCAAGTGGTGGTGCGTGGGCAATGAGATGTGGGGCAATTGGCAGCTCGGGTACATGCAACAGCGTCACTACGTCCTCAAGCACAACTGGGTCGAGGAAAAGATGCGCCAGGTGGACCCGACCATCAAGACGGTCGGCAGCGGCGACGTGGGCGACGCCGGGCAACGGAGCTGGACCCGAGGGATGCTCACCAGTTGCGCCGATCACATGAACCTGATCAGCGAGCACTTCTACTGCCGCAGCAGGGACGATATCCCGCAGCACGTGCAGCAAATCCCGAACAATGTCAAACGGATCGCTGACGCCCACCGCAAGTTCCGCGAAGAGCTGCCGTCCCTGAAGGGCAAGGACATCCGCATCGCCCTGGATGAGTGGAACTACTGGTACGGGCCCCACGTCTTCGGCGAGTTGGGCACCCGCTACTTCCTCAAGGACGCGCTGGGCATCGCCGCGGGTTTGCATGAGTACTTCCGCAACAGCGACATCATCTTCATGGCCAACTACGCCCAGACGGTCAACGTCATCGGGTGCATCAAGACCACTAAGACGGCCGCCGAGTTCGACTCCACAGCCTTGCCTCTGATGCTGTATCGCCAGCACTTCGGGACGATCCCGGTGGCCGTCGCGCACCAGGCCGCACCCTTGGACGTCTCGGCCGCCCTGACCGCGGACAAAAAGGCCCTGACCGTCGCGGTGGTCAATCCCACGAAGGACGCGGCCCAACTGAAACTGAACCTGGGCTCCCTCAAGCTCACGGGCAAGGCCCAAACCTGGGTCATTGCCGGCGACGACCCCATGGCCTGCAATCAGCCAGGCGAGCCGCGCAAGGTGGATATCCAGCAAGCAGGGACGATGGATCTGGCCGGCGTTGTTTCCGTCAAGCCCTTGAGCATCACGCTTTGGAAAGTGGCAGTCCAATGAAGCGCACTATGAAAGCCTCTATAACAAGAAAGACATGGACGTGCGCCACCGCAATGTCATTCCCGCGAAAGCGGGAATCCACGCCTATCGAATGGACCCCCGCCTCCGCGGGGGTGACAAGGTGGGATGCCTTACGCCCGGCGGCTATCGTATTCAGGTCGATGACGCTCTGTATTATCGCTGTGCTGCTGGTCTGCTGTCGTGCGGGCTTCGGCATGGATAGGCCTGTCAAGGTGACATTTGCGGGCCAGGCTGCCGAGCACAAGTGGTCTCTGAAGGACTTGGATGCCCAATTGCCTTCGGACTGGTCCGACTTCAACTATCTGGTGCTGGAGATGCGGACCTCCTCACCGCAGCGTTTCTCCCTGTGGCTGCACACGGCCAACGGCAAACGCCGGCTGATGCTCCAACCGTTCGGCCAGAACGTCTGGCTGCGGGCCTCCATTCCGCTGCAGTACTTCAAGGGCCGGGACCAGAAGGGCACGGACATGGCTTCTGCCAGCAATCGGCGCACCAACTCCTTTTGGATGTCCGTGTGGGGACCGTTCGGCGCTCTCAAGAACGTCGAGGCGCTCAGCGTGGCCATGGACCATCCGTTGCACCAGCCCACCCTGGAGATCCGGTCCGTCACTCTGTCGAAAGAGGACGCCGGGTCCGAGTTCATCGAGAAGGACAAGCTGCCCGTGCTGGACGAATTCGGCCAATGGGCCCACGCCGACTGGCCCCGCAAGATCAAGAGCCGCGAGCAACTCCAGAAGGAACTGGCGGACGAGGAGAAATCCTTCGGCCCCGGCGACTTCGGTTACTGCAAGTACGGCGGCTACACCGCCACCAAGGCCGCGGCCACCGGCTTTTTCCGCGTGGAGCAGATCGACGGCCGGTGGTGGTTCGTCGATCCGGATGGGCACCTCTTCCTGTCCACCGGTGCCAACAGCATGGGTAGCGCCAGGCCGGGCCGGTTGGGAGTACCGCCTTCAGGCGGTGGGCCGGCTGAAGCCGGGACTCCGAACCGGGACCGAACTGTCGCCCGCATGGAAGCCTGGGGCCTGACCACGATCGGCAACTGGTCCAACCTGAGGCCCCCGGAGGACCAGCGGAAGGCGTATGTGGTGACGTTCAGGGGCCCGCGTACGCAGACGTCCTTTCTGGGGATGCCGGACGTTTACTCCGACGAATTCGTCGCTAACACCGATGCTGCTGCCAGTCAGCAGTGCGTCTCCCGCAAGGACGATCCCTGGCTGTTGGGCTATTTCATCGGCAACGAGCCGCCCTGGCCCGGTCGCGAGTCTGAGGTGGTGGACTTGTTCCTCAAAGGCCCCGACACCGCCACCCAGCGTAAGCTCAAGGAGTTCCTGGCCCAGGGCGATACGCCTGACCGGCGGCGGCAATTCGTGTACGCGATGTTCGAGCGGTACCTCACCTTGGTGGGTCAAGCCATCAAGAAATACGACCCCAACCATCTGAATCTGGGCATCCGCTTCGGCGGCACGCCGCCGGAGCCGGTCCTGCGCCTGGCCAAGATGTTTGACGTCTGCAGCATCAACGTGTACGAGTACGAGCCGACCCGGCAGATGAAGAGAGTCTTTGAAGTCACCGGCCGGCCGGTCATCATCGGCGAGTTTCACCTGGGCGTGCCGGCCGACGGCCTGGGCGCTGGGCTGGTCCAAACCGCCAACCAGATCGAGCGGGGCAAAGGCTATCGCTACTACATGGAGCAGGCGGCGGCCCTGCCTTGTTTCGTGGGCGCGCACTGGTTCTGTTGGCGGGATGAGCCGGTCCTGGGGCGCATGGATGGCGAAAACTACAATATTGGCTTCGTGGACGTGACGGACCGTCCCTATCCCGAGCTTGTGGACGCGGCCAAGGCTACGCACAAGCGGCTGCTCGACGTGCATTCCGGCAAGGTTTCGCCGTTTGCGGAACGCCCCCAGGCCTCCGAAGCCGGGACGCCGGCCTCGCCTTGGGATAGATGAGCCCGGGGACGGTACACGAGCGGAGCGCTCTTCAAAGGAAACGGCCGCCATCTTGCAGCAGCTCATCCCTGCTCATCTGGGATACCGTGGTGGGTATAGAGGCGTGCTGTCCTCTTGTAGCGCGGCTCGATGGGTGTAGAGCGGCACTCTGGCGCCCTTGGGCTCCAGGCCGACTACGGCGCTGCCTTCGTAAGGCAGCCAGCTCCACACCTGTGCCGCGATGGGCGCGCCGGAGGTAACCGCTGCCTCGGCCGGCCCGCGTACGGCACGATTGAAGAGCAGGTGCACGCGAAGCTCCTCCCCTCCGGGCACGTCGCGCCATTCGCTTTGCGCGTCCCAGGCCAAGGCCAATCCCTGCACGCCGCCGCCGGCGCCGCAGCCTTCAATATCGTCGTTGCCGATGAGCGACCAACTCCGGGCGGTTTGCGAGTCGGCCAAACTCGGCAATGCCCGCGGTCATATCCATCGTCCCGTGCAGGTGGCCCCACCAGCCCTCCCCGCGCTCCACTTCCCCGTTGGGCTTGATGAAGTCGCTGACCTGCGTCACGTAACGGATCAGCTTCTCCAGAAATACCCGCACGTCGTCCCGGCCGGAGAGCTGCCAGTATTCGACCAGCGCCAGGATCAGGCGCCCGCCATACCAGGGGGGCGCATCCTTGCCCTTGGGCTCATCGACGAATTGCCGGCCATCGAATTCGTATTTCGGGAAGTAGGCGTAGTCGCCGCGGTCCACGGCCAGGCGTCTCAGGCCCTCGACGTGACGGTCGAGCAGCCGGCGTGCCTCGGGCGAGCCGGTCTGGCGGTGCCAGGCGAGCAGGCCGAGCATTGCCGGGGCCGGGTCGCTGTCGGACTCACCCGGTGCCTCTGATGCGGCCCGGCTCCCCCGGTGGCCGGCACAACCGGCCAGGACCGTCACAAAACACATGATGAAAGCGGAATCCCGCAGGGCGACACGGAGTCCATACGGATCAATCGGTTTCGTCATAGGAGAATTCGAGCGATACTCTGCACAAGTGCTTGTCCAGAAAGTCCTTATGGCGTCCAATCTTCATAGATCGTGGGAGACCAACTCACCGTCGCAAGGGTCCAACCCCCGGCCAATGGCACCATCGCGGCCGGCGTGTGGTAGAGGAGTCGGTTCCGCCGCCCGGCTTCCTGCGCCCGATACCCCACAGACGTGGTTGCACCGACACTGGTTCATTCGCCAGATGCCGTCTCAGGTCCAGCGTCAGTTCGTTGACTGTCTGGTAGCGACGCGTTCGGTCTTTTTCCAGGGACTTCATGACAACCCGGTCCAAGTCTCCGCGGAGCGTGTGACAGAACACCGGCGTGTCGATTTGACGGTATCGTGCGAGTTGGATACGGTCCTCGCGCGTCAGGCGCCTCAAACGCGTACTGGGGGTCATAAGATCCTGTTCGTGGCGAACGGGCCGGAAGTGGTCTGGCCTGCCTTGACGCGGGGCGTGACTCTCGAATGGTAGTACGCCCGTGAGCAACTCATAGAGCACCACGCCGAGGGAGTAAACATCCGTCCGCGCGTCCATATCCTGGCGGCCTGGCTCCGCCTGCTCGGGGCTCACCTATTCGGGGGCGCCGATCAGGTCGCCTTTCTCAGCGTGCGGCGTCCCCTGGGTTAGCGACTGGTTCATGGCGTGGGTAATGCCGAAGTCGACGATCTTGGGGATCATCTCTTGATCCTCGATCGTCACCAGGATGTGGGAGGGTTTCAGGTCTCGAGGGAGGATGCCCTTCTCGTGGGCGTACGGGACGGCCGCACCGACGTGCAAGAAGAGATCCAGCCGTTGTTCCCTCGTAAGCGTGTGCTGGTCGCAGGGCCGGGTGATGGGCAAGCCCTTGAGGTACTCCCTCACGAAGTAAGGCGGACCGTTCGGGGTCCGGCCCGTACCGTAGACACGAGCGATAGGGGGGTGCTCGATCCGGGCCAGCGTTCGCGGCTGGGCCCCCAGACGCGCCATCACCCGTTTCGAATCCGTGCCGGCCTTGATGATCTTCCGGGCCACTTGTGGCCGGACGGGCCGGATTTGCTCGGCGAGATAGACCATCCCCAGGCCGCCCGCGCCGAGGAACGCCACGAGTCGGTAGGGGCCGATCATCTGACCCACGCGCTCTGGGGAGGATTCGCAAGAAGTCACCGGTTCTGAGGGGTTGAGTGTCCGAGCAGGTCCACCAACTCTTGCCGGGGCAGACTCCCGGCCTGGAATATCTGCTTTGTCGATATCCTCCGTACAGACAGACCAGAGCTGGCTCAGTTGATCAGGAGTCAACCTGAATGGAAATCTTCCGGATGCGCCGCCCATGTCTATCTTTCTCGATCGGACGCCGGGGTGGGGCCTGTACAGGAGGGCCCCAAGGTCACGCGGCAACTACTTGGCATCCTGTACGATCATCGGGAAGAGCCTGCGAATGTCCTCCATCTTGCCCTCCACCTGGTCGTCCGCGTCGACCGAATTACGGAGTTGTCGCCATAGAGTGCTTCGGAGTCTTCTCTTGACGGTCACGATCATGTTGGAGGCCTTCGTCTCGCCGTCGATGCCCAGCCGCTCGCAAATCTCTTTGAGCGGGGGAGGGGTCGTCCGGTCGAAGATGGGCTGCAAAACCCGGTCCCGAAAAACCTGCCAACAGGTGGTCTTGCCATCCCGCCGGCATTGTGCTTCCACTTGGTCCAACACCCGCTCCAGCAGGTCTGATATCCAGGCGTAATGGAAGACATTTTCCGCCGCGGAGGCGGCGACGCTGGCCGGCAGGTCCAGAGGCCTGACCAGGTCCAAAGGAACCAGCTTGCCGGAGGGGGCCCGCTTTTGCGCCGCCTGTTGCTTTTGCACGTTGGCCACGTACCGGTCCAGGGCCAGGAGGAGGAAGGAGCGAAATCGCCCCTTGGTTTTGTCGGCCTTCTCGATCAGGTGCCGCTTCAGCACGATCTCATAGAAAAAGCCTTGGGTGAGGTCCTGGGCCTGCTCGTCATTGTGTCCCTTGCGTCGCAAATAGGAGTAGACGGGCTTCCAATACCGATTCAGCAGGGTTCCTATCGCGGCCTGATTGGGGTCGTTCGAATGGGCCGCCTCTACCAGAAGCCACTGGGTGGGAGGAAATGCGGATCCGATCTCCCTCGCTCTTGTACCGCGGCTTCCCATGAATGGCCTCCCGCAAACAGCTAAGCGGACCGACCCAACGCGACGATCCCAAGGACCCATAGATGCGAACGGAGCGCATCAACACACTGCCTGAGACACCTGACCCGTCCCATCAGCTTAGTGGATAAGTGCCCATTTGTCAAGCAATTACGCGTGGATCTGCCCGTGATTCTGGCGAAGCCCCTGTCCGGTCCGACCCTGCTCTGGGCGTCGGGAATGTGCAACGGTCTGACGAAAGTGCAGGGCGAACCTCCCAAAAAAAGCCCGAGAAAAACCGAGATTTCGCGCAAGATAGGAGGTTTTTGTTGAATATACCTGAAGAAAGTCGGTGACCGTCTAGCCACAGGCCGTGTGGCGTTCTACACGAGCTTGGGACACGGGTCTCGGTTTCCTCATTTCGGATCGAGGCCGGCTACGTCGTCCAAGTCGTTGTAGGATCGTAGGTTAGTAGGCTGTGACATGGGAATCGGGCGTTGGCTAAGATCGACATTGGGCGCTGGGGACGCACGGGAGGCTTGTTCCCGCGAGGACATCGCGTTCCAGCTTGAAGCATTGGAGCCGCGGCTGCTCTTAAGTGCGGACTTGCCGGGCATGGACTGCGCTCCCGTCTTGGATCGGCCCCTTGGTGAACCCGGCCTGGTCGTCGAGTTATGTCCCCAGGGTGAAGATCAACAGGGGGACGTGTCATCGGTGTTCCTGCCGGGGGGACTGGACCTTTCGGACGCAGGGGAGCAGATCCGCATTCAACCCGACGGAGTTCCCTCAGCCGAGTCACCCGAGAATCAACCTGGCGGTGATTCGACCGTCTGTCTTGAGAGCTCGAACGTCGGCCTTCTGGAGGCCGGTTCGGAGAAGACGGATGAACCGGCCCAGATGGCAATCGGCTCTCTCCCATGCGGCGTGGAGGTCGAAATCCAGCCGGGGAATTCATCCGTAGATATGAATCAATCCGCTGGCACGGCGCTGGCAGGCCAGCCGAGTTGCTTGTCCAACTCAGTCGCTCTACCGATCGACATCCGGGGTCCTCCAGAAACGTATGCAGATCACCTAACCTCTTCCCGTGAAACAACTTATACTGAACCATCGCAATGTGATCCCGAGGGCAGCGGGTCTTCTCTATCAACCCCCAATACCATCTATCTGGCCTTGGATGGTGCAGCCAATGTCACCTACGAAGGGCCCATCCTGGTTAGCAGCATTGATGTGGCGGCCTTCAAGGCTCCCGAGCGTCTACGTGGCCAAGAGGCAGCTATTGTCAATTCACTCCTGGATTCTCTGAAGGATATCTCCACGTCAGAGAACGTCTCTTTCACGACAGAGAAGCCTTCGGGGGGAGGCGAATATTCAACGATCTACATCGGTGGGGACGACGCGCCCTTTGCCGAATATGGCCCGTTTGTCGGTCTCTCTGAGAAGATCGACCCGGGGAATGTCGATCCGAGCGACATTGCCTTTGTCTTCACGGACAACTTGCAGTCGTCGGCAAAGACCGCGGCCGAATACGGGACCGAGTTGGCTGGCTACGTGGCCCATGAAGCCGGTCACCTCATGGGGTACGAGCATGTTTACCAGATGGAGCCCGACAACCCGCTGGCGGCCGTTGGGTGGAAGCCGTACACCCACGTGGAGATTGCCAAAGATGTGCGGCTCGATCTGCTGACGGACGGCACACTCAACATCGGCGGAGACACCTATGCGATCCATCCGCGTATCTTGCAGGCGCTCCGCGAGTATCCAGCGTACTACTACGCTGGCGCCGTCGGCCCGGATGGATTCCCGGATCTCACGTTCGGCCAGCGCACCCTGCATCCTGTCGACACAGGGACTTGGGTGGCGCGGGTCTTCGACATGGCTTGGGCAGCGCAAGACGCCAATGCTCCGTACACCGAGCAGGAGAAGCTTCAGATTCTGGCCTTCGCCTATGGTTTCGCGACCCATGCGGCCGGCGACCTGTTCGGCCATACTCTGGTCAATGAGTTTGCCGAGGGCGTGTTCCCGGCGGTCGTGGACGTCGTTCAGGATGAGCGGGACCTATCCAATGCCATCCGGCACCTCATGGCAGAAGGTTACGTGGGCGATGCCACGCCGGGGACCGATGGTGATTCCGATCGTACCTTGCTGGCGGATGGCGACATCAGCAGCGATGCCACGAACGGAATTGACCTTAAGGTCCCGACTCGATTCCTCTATGAAACTCTGCTCACCCCGTTCCCGGAGGACCCCTCGGCGCACGCGGCGACCGGACTGGCCAATGTCGACGGGAACCGCCGCATGAGGCTGGACGTGGATCTGGCAACCAACTCCTTTGTGCGACTCGATGGCGAGAGTTTCCTCGACGACGGCTTCGGCGATCTCCTACCCGGGGTCTCGGTGATCTACAGCTTCGGATTCAACGCCAACAACGGGAAGTTCACGGTGCTCGAAGTGACGGCAAATGCCATCCGAGTGGCCGAGCCGCTCTCGGAAGGCGATGGAACCGGCGCTGGCGATGAGGCGCTGGTCACGCTCGGGGACCGCGGCCCGATCATCGACGTCTTCGTCGACCTCCAGCGAACCATTGACCTGACCCTTGCGACATTGGGCGGGCCGCCGGCGCGCAGCTTCGATGATCTGTTGACTGAGCTGATCCCCCAGATTCCAAACATGGGCGGCGACCCAGCCGATGACCCCGATCCTGCTCTGCTTGACGAGTTGCACCGGGCCTATCTCGCCAACTGGAGCGCGGCGATCGACGCGGGCATCCGGAACTGGGCTGAGTTTGGCCTGGCATGTGCCAAGGGGCTGTTCGACGCCCAGGCCAAACGCGACGTCCAGAACAGCGAAGGAGAGAATGTCGGAATCGAAGCAGACCCTGCCCGCGCCGAGGTAGAGGGCGATGTCGGGACCATAGACACCATCACCGCCTACCTGGAGGACCCGAACCAGGACGGGGACTACAGTGACTCGTTCATAAATGGGTATCTGGCGCCGATGCTGGGCGTTCCCCGGCAGATCACGGACTTGCAGACCCTGCTCCAAAGCTTCGGGGAATTCCTTGACGACCAGATCGTCGGCCCGCTGCGGCTCGCTCTGAACCCGATCACGGAAGTTGTCGCCGACATCAAGAATATCGCCAAGGACTTGATCAAGGACGTGATCAAAGAGCGATGGGGCATCGATGTGGAGCAGTTCGAGCTGCTGTCGAAGCTCAGCAACAAGATGGATGTTGCGACCGTCACGATCGGCGACAAGGTCCTACCGGTATTCAGGCCGGGCGATCACGAGAAACTGGATGCCTACATGGGCATTCAAGGTGTGGCGAACAGCGAGGAGGTCCAGGACCTGCTGCTGCATATGCCGGGGGTCAGCTTCTATGATGACGCCAAGCTCGGCCTCGGCCAGAACGTCGAGTTCGACAAGACGAAGTTCGCCGCCTATGCGGACAGTGTGACGCTGTCGAAGATGCTGCTCCTGTCCGAAGATCCGGTCGACCATGATCCGGCTGCGACCGGCGAACTGTCACGGCTGATGCAGAACCAGCTTGGGTCCGGCGCCGCGACCTACGATTTCTCGAAGCTCAATCTCGTCGGTGACCACGGCGGCAACATTATGACCGCGACGCTGCCGAAACCCGGAGAGGTCCTCAATTACGTTGAGACTCAGAGGCTCGGCGTAGACGGCCTGACGATGCCGCTTGAACATTCGAACCCGGACGGAACCATCACGTCTTTTCTGTCCGACGCCCGGCCCTGGCTGCGGTTGATCGACGGCAATCAGAACTGGCGGAGCGACAGCTACACCACCACCACCGCCATGTTCCGGGTGAACTCGGGTCACGATGGGGATGAAAAGGCGATCTGGACCGCACTCGTGGACCCGGTCCATCCGGTCCGGGTGCAGGTCACATGGTTGAGCAGCGTTACGGTATGGTTGGATGACCCGGACATCCCAGGCGCCAATCCCTATGAGGTGCAGCTCGACCCGGAGAGCCATGCGGTCTACCGCATCTACGACGATTCGACACTCATTGCGACCGCGACCGTCGATCAGCAGGTATTCCCGACGCAGGTTGAGGATGGCGGTCTCGCGTTCAACTCGCTCGTCGACGACGATGCAACGGACGTTTCCGCATTCACGATTCACAGTGGCACGCTGCGAGTCGAGCTGAGCAATGCGTCGGCGCCGCAACATCAGGTCATCGCCGGCCCGCTCCGGATCGAACCGGTCGACGGCAGTCCGGCACGGCGAGTCCAGCTCACCCGGGATCCCGAGACTCTGGCCGAGGACCCAGACAACGGGTATTCCGAGGTAGGCACCCACTGGACGGATTTCGTCTACGTCACAGGCAGCGGGAACTTCCCGCTCTGGGAAAGCGAGGTCCTCCGCCCGGTCTTCCGGTCACTGTTTGTTGACTGGCAGGATGGCGCGGAGCAGTTCCCGGATCTGGGCGATCCGACCTCACCGGACCCGAACCGGACACCCATAGCGCCCGATGTCACCCCCGGACCCTACCTCACGCCCTGGGGACCCGCCCCTGCGGATCCTGTTCCGCCTACCGATCCCGCTCCTCTCGTCGTAAATCTAGTTGTTTCCGGCAGCCCCACCCACGAATTCACCGGGAACGTGAATCTGACGGGTGCTACCGGCAATGGCGACGCAAGCGTAGATTCGCTGGATCTGACGGTCCATGGCACACTGCACATTTCCGGGCCCATTGGCGGCGGCGGACTGCACGACGTCAGCATCAACGCGGACGAAATCATTATTTATCCCGACGTCGTCCTCTCTTCGAGGCAGATCGCAACCGGGGGGGACCCGCTGACGGCTGGTTCAACCGGCGATTCCGGTGCTATTCTTCTGGAGTCTCCCCACATCGTCGTAGGGGCTCGCACTGCGATAGTCGCCGATGCCACGGGATCATTTGCGGCAGGCAGCGTGGTGCTCCGGGCCGAGGAGACCGAGGAGATCAACTGGTCTTTCGGAGTCGATAGCGTCAGCTTCCAGAGTAACGATGGCCGAAAGCGATATTTTCGACTTCGCGGGGACTACTTCCAACCTCGATATCCAGGCCGGTGCGACGGTAGAAGCTCAGAACGCGTCGTTCCGTGCCGAGTGACTTGGTCGGGACAGACCTTCAGTTGGATCCACGGGCAATTCTACCCGAGGTGTCCCTCGGCGCCAGCGTGGTGCTCACGGAGACGGAGAACAAGGCGGCCGCCCTGCGCAACGACGGGGCCATGGTTGACGTGGGCGGCGCGCTTTCGATCGTCTCCTTGGCGGAGGAACAGGACCAGGCTTCGGCCGTCGCGAGTGCTTCCGACCGCACCCACGTCGCGGTCGGCGGGGCCGTCGTCTTCTCTCGCTTGGGCCACCAAGCCCCCTCGTTCATCGGCCCCCATGTGCTTGTGGATGGGGTGGGCACGATCACGCTCGATTCCGACGCGGTGATAACCAATCCGATCCCGGTTCTCAACCCATGGATCCTCTTTCCGGCGGCCGGCCGCCAGACGGGAACCGAGGCTATCGCCAGCGAGTACGATCTTGTCCACGAGGCGTGGAGCAGCTTCGCCAGCGCGTTCCACGGTCTCGGTGCCTTCCTGGCGCCGTATCGGGCCGACCGTGCTCTCGTGGGCCACAGCTTTGTGCACGCCGGTGGCGAAACGGTGGGCCCAACGGCCCTCGCGGGCGGTGTCAATGGGCTCGATGGGTATAACCTGGCGGCGTCCACGATATCCGCCGGCGCCACGGTGAACCAGAGAGGCCGGGAACCCGCGGCGGATCAGGATATTACCCTTGACACGGACGCCACGATCCAGTTGGCCGGCCTTGCCGGGCTCGACTCGGCGTTGAACTTTGTTGGGAGTGGTCCTGCCACTGCCGAGGCGATCGGCGGGTACTTCAACGGGGTATTCGCTGACAACTACGCGCGTGCCAGCATCGAAGACCGAGCCACCGTAGGGGCAGCACGCGACGTTAAGCTCCATTCTCTCCCTACCAACAACATCCTCGCGGTCGTCGAGGCCGGCAACGAAGGCGAGGACGTGGGCATCAGCGGGGCCGTCGGGCTCGTGGTCCTGGGCCAGGAATCGCTCGCCTATACGGAGGACCGGGCTCACGTGACTGCCGGACGTGACCTCATCCTCGACGCCGACAATGCGGGGGTCATCGTGAACGTAGCCGGCGGGATAGCGTCTGGCCGGGACGCGGGCGTCGGTGTTTCCGCCGCATTCACCGTGATGCGTGATCCACACGTGCTGGACGAAGACAGCACAGACCGGGAAGAACTCGGGGGGGCCAGCAAGACACACGCCTGCGTCGGTGATGTCGCGGGGGCGGTAGGCCCGCTCGGCACAGGCGGCGAAACCGGTTCGGTCACGGCCGGGAACGACATTCGCCTCAGCGCGGACAACTCCCAACAGGCTTGGGCGCTGGCGCTGGCAGGGGCGACATCAACCCGTCCCTTCTCCGGCCTGCCCTTTGCCCGGGGGCTGAGGGTTGGCTGTTCGGTCCCGCTGTCTCCGGCGACGTCGCATTCAACCAGCTCACCTACAGCGTGCAAGCGTATATCCGCGATGTCGAGACGGTTGCTGCGGAAAATGAGATCAGCCTTGCGGCGCAGGACAGGCCCTCCTTGGGCGCGGCTGCGGGAGCTGTGGTCGTCGGGGACAACTCCGGGATCGGCGGATCCCTCGCCTACAACGGGCAGGATGCTGTCACCCGCGCCTACACCCAGGACACGAGCCTGCAAGCGGCCAGGCTGGTGATCGATGCCGATGCCGTCGATACGGTCTCTTCCTTCTCTCGGGGTAGCAGCGGCGCGAATTTGGTATTGTCGGTGGCAGGGTCCGTCAATTTCCACAACGTGAGCACCACGGCCGAAGCGGCTCTGGGAGCACGCACCATTGCTCCTATCCCGGTGATCGTGCTGGAGGCCGACGGCACGCTTCGGAGTCGCTCGTCCGCCGGCGCTGCCTCACGGGAAGCCGTCGGGGTGGGTGCCTTCGGGGCCGCTCTGGACCTCGGCTCCTTGGGGAACGCGGCGTACGCCTATATCGGGGATGACGCTTCGGTTGATACCGACCAAGACGTCCAGGTCAACGCGGATACCTATGAGGACATCGTGTCGGTTGTCGCGGCGACGTCAGCACTGCGAAACGGTCAGGACAACAGGCTGTACCTCAACAACGGCACTGCGACACCGTTCCCCGGCGTTTGGGGCCATAACGTGGGCGGTGATCAGGCCATTACGTCAGATGTCGCTCTGGGTGACATCGATGGCGACGGCGATGTCGATCTCGTGACGGGTAGTTTCGGCCAGTTCAATCGGCGTTATCTCAACGACGGCAGCGGCTCCTTTGAAGACGGCCAGGACATCCACGGGCTCTTCAATATTTTAGACTCGGTACTCCACCTCAAGAAGCCGGCCATCGATACGAATGCCCTTGTCCCGGATCTGACGCTGGCTATCGCCCTGGCCGATGTGGACGGCGATGGCAAGCTCGACGTGATTGCGGGCAACTTCGGCCAGCCCAGCCGTATCTATTGGAACGACGGCGATGGCACGTTCCTGCCCGGTGCCGCCCTCGGCCCGGTGTCAGGGTTGGCAATCAGCCCCACATCCATCAAAATCGAAGTCAAACCCGAGGACTGGCAGGACAACCGGACGGCAGCGGATCTGGTTTTGGATCTTCAGACCAAGATCGACGAACAGATCGAGAAGCAGCTTCCTTCGGAGGTCTTTGGAGCCCCTGACCTGGTTCGGGTGGAACTGGCCCCGGACGGTCGAGTGGTGTTTGTCTCTGACTACGTGATTGTCGACGCAACCAAGGCGGAAGAAGCGGTTGCCGGGGCGCGGAGGGACGGCGTTCTCCAAACCCTCACGGGTGCTCCGCTTTCTCTTACCTTTGGGGATGACGGGCGACCCGTGGAAGTGTCGATCAATCCGGCAGATACCTGGGGAAACGCAACGGCGGAGGATCTCCGTGGTCAATTGCAGGCGTGGGTGGGCGCTGCCATTCCTGGCGTAGGGGTACAGATCGATCCCACCGGTCGAATCGTCTTCGTGCTCGCAGGACACACCCTCGACGCGGCGTCGGCAGAGTCCATGATCGCGGAGGCGCGGCGCGCAGGTTGGCTCCAGACGGAGAATGACGAGCCTCTGAAGCTGTCGCTCCCTCTGTCCGATCCGAACAAAACGACCTCGATTGCCGTCGCCGACGTGGATGGCGACGGAGATCTGGACATTATCGCCGGGAATTTCGGCGAGCCCAACCGCTGCTACCTGAACCGCGGTGGAAGACATTTCGACTATGGCCATGACATCGGCGTGCGGACGGTTGAACTGTCGATCGACCCCGCTGAGACTTCTTCGTTCCAGACGGCGGACGATCTCGTTGGCTGGCTTCAGGAGGAAATTGACGCTGCCATCGGAGCCCCGGACATTGTCCAGGTGGAACTGGATGCTGACGGCCGTATTGTTCTTGCCTCGAGCACATGTGTCATATCGGCAGCAGAAGCCGAAGACGCGCTTGCCGCGGCACGGCGGGACGCCGGACGGCTGGAGACCGAGGGGGGAATACCTCTCGCCTTGTCGTTTGATCTTGTCGATGCTGACTGGACGACCGCTCTTGCCACGGCCGACCTTAACCAGGATGGTTGGGTGGACCTCGTTGTCGGAAACGTAGGGTTCGATCTTGCCAATCTGATCGAAAAGGGCGTTCTCCGGCTGACCGATTTTGCGCAAGACACCCTGATCCGTATAGCCGGTCTCGTCGATGCAGGGATCGTTTCCCTTCTTGACCTCGTCGAACAAGGGCTCATCGACCGGTTCGGCTTTGATCCGTCAACTCCGATCACCATTGAGGATATCATTGCCGCCTCTATTGCCGGACTGGCCGACCTGGCCCACGAAGGCCTGCTGAACGTGGCGAATTTCGCGGATCTTTCGATCTCGGCCGCGGCTCTCCTCGCTTCGGAGCTGGTGACCTCCGCCGAACTGACGGCCAAAAATCTTGTCGATCAGGAGAACAATGTCTCCCTGCACGATCTGGTGGATTCGGGTATCGTATGGCTCGAGGAGTTGATCGGCGATGGTTTCGTCGGTCTCGGGGACTTGAACGTACCGGATGTCACCCTGGGCGATCTGCTGGACGCGCAGATTGTCGATCTGAAGGAATTGGTCCGGCAAGGCTTGGTCGAGGTGGCGAACCTCCTGGTTTCCCAGGTCAATCTGCGCGAGTTGATCGAGTCTGGAATCGCCTCGCTGACCGAGGCCGCTGCGGCCAAGCTGCTGGATATTACGAAGCTGGATCCGCAGAAAGTAGACTTCTATAAGGTCCTGGACCTGGCTGTTGGCGCCCCGGCCAAGATCTACTTCAACGATGGCCAGGGAGCGTTTCTGCCCGCCGTGCCGCTGAGCCAGGATCGATTCGTGACGCGCTCGCTCGCGATCGGCGATGTGGACGAGAATGGGGATCTTGATATCGTCGTCGGCAATGCCGACGCCGGGTGCAGGCTCTACCAGAACAGCGGCGACGGCACGTTCGCTGCCGGCGGCACCACGGTTTCCGAGATCGCGCGTCTGGTCGTCGATATCGTGCTCGAGGACATGAACGGCGACGGCCATCTTGACCTGGTTACGGCGAGCCTTGGCTTGACGAAGCGCCTTTACCTGGGAGACGGGACCGGCGGCTTCGGATCCGGTTCGGACATCAGCTCCGACACCAACGTCACCAGCTCGATCGCCGCAGGCGATGTGGACGGCGACGGCGATCTGGACCTCGTGGCCGGAGACTCGTCCTTCGCGATCGCCGCCTCCGTGTCCCGTTTCGACGTTGCCATCAATAGCAAGGCGTATATCGGAGCCGGCGCGGTGGTCAAGACCGACGGCAGCGTCTCCGTTTCCGCGATGGATGCAGCCGGGGTGACCGCCCTGGCTGGGGCATCTGTCACCAGCAATCTCTCCAGCTTCGGGGCTTCGGTCGCGAGCCCCAACATCAAGCGTGATCTCGAAGCATACGTCTTGGGCCACGTGCAGCCCGCGCTGGGCAGCGGATTCACCACGCCTCAGGGATTGTTCGTGACGGCATGGGCCTACGATCTTCTCGTTACCTACGCCCAGGGCTCCGGGGTGGCCGAAAACCTTGGCGCGGAAGTCTCCGCGTCGGTCCCGCGGATGGACAGCCGGGTCGAGGCCTCTATCGGCGCAGGCGCCAACGTCGTGATCAGCAGGAAAGAGGGCGAAACCCAGGACCTCGGGGTCCGCGTCGTCGCGGAACACTACACGGATTCCCTCGGCGTAGCCGGTGTCTTCGCCGGTTCGCTGCACCAGGGTCTCGGCGCGGCCGGCGATGCCAAACTATTCACCAAGCGGGTGCTGGCCCATATCAGCGGGGCCGCCTCGATCAGTGTGCCGAACGATGTCGTAGTAAAGGCGATCTCTCACGAGACTCCCCCATTCCCATGCTCGCTGGTCGCTGGTACCGGCATCGGGATCGAGCTCGGCATAGCGGGCTCGCTCGCGTTCATGAAGCTCGACAAGATGACCTATGCCTACATTGAGGGGGCAACAGTGCTGGCGAGCGGCAACGTCGTCGTCACGGCCGACAGCCGCACGGAATATGCCCCTCTCACCGGGGCTGATGCCCTGGGGGTGCTCGGGGGTATCGGTTTTTCGGGCAGCCTTCTGATGAAGTCGGACGACACCCGCGTCTACATTACGGCGGACGCTGAGGTGAATGCCCTGGCCCAAGCTGGCGTCATTTCGGTGTACACCGGCGAAAAGAACTCACTGGGCGCTCGCCTGACCCGTGACGTGAAGGGCGTGGTGGTTAGTGCCACCAATGCGGATGTGGTCATTCCCCACGCCCGAGGCGGCGCAGCGGCGCTGGGCGTGAGTGTTGCCGGTTCGGCTGCCGCTGTCATTACCGACAACCATGTGGCGGCCTACATCACCGGGGGAGCCCTTGTGAATCAAGGCGATGCCGGTGCGCTGCCGGATCAGTGTGTATCCCTGTTCGCCTGGGACGATACCGTGATCATCGGGGTCGAAGAGGATCTATCCACCGCCTCCCTCGAAATGGCCATCGATGCGACCTTCAATCTGGCGGATCTGGCCAAGAATACCGAGGCGTACGTGGGGTCGGGAGCCAAGGTCGGTGCGAACGGCGATGTTGAGATCAAAGCTGACTCTACGGAGGACGTGCGCTCGATTGGGGGAGTAGACCCGGGATGCGCTCTGGCTGCCGGCGGATTCGTCGGCGCCGTGCACAAGATCGGTGGCACCACGCGTGCCTTCACCGAACCAGGATCGGAGGTCACCGCGGACAACCAGGTCGCCGTCTTGGCGCATACCAACAGCGAGGTGGCGGTTCTCGCCTACTTCGACGCGTACTGGCTTAACTTGCTGGATGCCAGCGCGATGTACACCGAAGCGAAGATCGGCGGCGCCACGCAGGCCTCGGTCGGGGGAACCGTCAGGGCGGGTACTTTGGCGGTGTCCTCGAGTCTGACGAGCCGCGTGTTTGCCCGGGCTTCGCTGACCAGCAGCATTCTGGGCACGTTGGCCTACGCCAAGCCGACCGCCAAGTTAGAGCGGGAGGGCGAGGCCTATCTTGGAGAGGGGAGCAACGTCACGGTCAGTGGGGCTCTGACCGTAGAAGCGGTGTCGACGAATGAAGTCAATACCATGATCATGCGCGAGCCCAGTCTCACTGGCGAGGGGTTCCTCTCCGTGGACGTGATGCAGCCTCGCGCGGAGATTGCCGGCGCCACCCGGGCGTTCGTCGGCGAAGGAGCGGCGCTCGAGGCGGATACGTGTCAGGTGCGGGCGCACGCTGAAAACGCGGCCAACGTCACTCTGGAATTCGTGGAATCCGCCCCATTGGACTTCGATTATGGCGAGCTGGTCGTGGAGATCGACCATGAGGTCGAGGCCTATGTCGGCCCCCGAGCCGGGATAGCGCCGAATGAAGCCTTGACGGGGAGCATTACGACGAGAAACGGGCCCGTCGTGGTGAACGCCACCTCGACGAATACGGCCAGCACGGACGACGTGCAGTTCGTTCAACTGGTGGTGTTGAGCTTCTATGGCTTGTTCGTGAACGGTAGTCCTCTCAGTTTTATCGGTTTTAGCTGGGTGGCCGTGAATCTCGGGCGGTCGACCGTGGCGGTGAAGGGCTCGACCACTGCCTATGTGGGAGGGCACTTCACGATCAATGCCAATGGGCTGGACGTATCGGCCACGGCGGAAAACAGCGCGATCGCCAGCACGATCTCTGTGGAACTCAGCGCCGTCAGCGTGGAGTGGCCCATAAAGACGGATCAGCCGGTATCCGCGACCACCCACGTCGTGGATACGCACGTGGAGCCCCTGGCCGACATCATCGTCAACGGCGGCCCACTGACGCTCTCTGCCCAGTCCACCAATCTGGCCGAAGCAGGGAAGATCGAGTTTGGCATCTCGTTGGTCAACGTGGAGAAAACTGAGACGTGGGTCGAAATCGGGGGTGCCACGAGGGCCTTCATTGGGGAGGGGGCCACGGTCAATGCCCCCGGTCTCGATCTGACGGCGTATGCGGAAAACACGGCAGACGCCGGCACGCTCGCGTTGGGCGCCACTGGGGTCGCGGTGAAGCTGGCCCATACCCTCGCCAGGACGCAACACGTGACCGAGGCCTATATCGGGCCGCGCGAGGGAACGGCTCCCCAAGCGGGTCTCTCCGGGTCGATCACCGTGAATGGCGGTCTGGTCAATCTGCACGCCTCGTCGGTCAACACCGCCAGCATTGATGAAGTCAGCGTGGAGATTCCCGTCATCCAAGTTAACGTCGCACGTCCCGAGGTGACCACCGGCGGTTCGACCCTCGCGTACCTGGGGGGGAATCTGACGATCGATGCCCTCGCCGTAACCGCGACGGCGACTGCAGACGACACGGCGAGTTGCGCGGAGTTTTCCTTCGAGATCACAGGCATTGCTATATCCGTGCCCACCGAGGCGACCGGGACGGCGCACGAATCCAAAGCATTCATCGGTGACCAGGCGGTCATTACGATCCAGGGCGGCGGGCTGACACTCAGCGCGACCTCGACCAACACGGCCGAGGCGGGTAAGCGCGTGATCGCCCCGGTTGCCGGCGTGAACGTGGTGGCTTCCGAGACGAGCGCGGACGCCGGGGGGGCCACGCGGGCCTACATCGGGCAGGACGCTTCGATTACGGCGGACACCCTCGCGGCGACGGCAACGGCGTCCAACGCGGCAACTGCCGAGATGGAGTGGGACGTGGGCGTAAGCGTGGTTGACGTGCGAGTGGACGAGACGAACGCCAATACCAGCCATACGACCGAAGCGTTTGCAGGCAACGGAGCAGGAATTACGATCCGCCGCGGCGCGCTGGCGTTGAGCGCGATCTCGACGAACACAGCCGAGGTGACTAAGACTGGGGTCGGTGTTCTTGAGGGAGTCACCATCACGGTGATGACCCCCACGGCACAGGTAGGTGGCACCACTCGCACCTATATCGACACCAGCGCCGTGGTGAGCGCTGGGACGGGCGTGCGTCTCTCCGCGCGGAGTGACAACACGGCCACCGCGATCACCCAATCCGGCGGCTTCAGTATTGTCGGCGTTGACGACAGCGATCCCACCGCCCGCACCAATCACACCATTGAGACCCTGGTCAAACCGGGCGCTTCCGTCGCGGCTCCCGGGGGTGGCATCACGCTTGAAGCCATTTCGGACAGCCATGCGGTCTCTGGCGTCGTTAGTGCTGGCATCGGCCTCGTAACCAGAGTCAGCAATCTCGACGCCAAGGCCGTTGCGGAGGGCACTACTCACGCGGGATTCCTCGGCAACACCGGCAGCGAGGGCGAGCCGGGCGCCGCCAGTGTCAACATCCTCGCCCAGGCCTCGGATACCGCGGCAGGGGAAGCTGAGTCAGCCGGGGGAGGAATCGTGGATGTGACCGATTGTGACGTGCAAGCCGAGGCCAGTCCTACGGTTTGGGCCCAGGCAGGGGGCACGATTCGCGCCAGTGGCGATGTGGCCATTCAGGCGATCTCCACGACGGATGCCGATGCTGCGTCTCGGGGCCGTTCGGGTGGTCTCGTGGACATCAGCACTCTTCACGCCGACGCCGAGACCGACCCCACCGTGACGGCGGAGATCGTGCCTGGGGCCGTCATTGCGGCCGGTGGCACCCTGACGATCAGTGCGCTGTACGGCCAGGCGCCGCCGACCTTCTCGGACGGCACCTTCAACGCCGCCAGCGATGTCAACCTGTTCAGCAACGAGATCACCTTCATCGCCGCCGACGGTTCGCCGCTCGCCCACGGTCTGCTCACCGGCGATACGGTCGTCTACGACGCGCTTGGCAATCCCGACGTGGTCGACGGCCTCGGCGATGCGCGCACCTACAACGTCATCGTCACGGGCACGAACGCTCTGAAGCTGGGCCCGACCTTCGCCTCGTTCGACGCCCAGAACACACCCTATATCGACCCTGACGCCGACACGATCCGCTTCGCCACGGGGCATAATCTGCAGGACGGCGACCGCGTCATCTACGCACCCACGGCGGGCTCCGCCATCGTCGGCGGCTTGACCAATGGCGGCGCCTATCTCGTCAAGCGGATCGACGGCCTGAGAATCAAGCTGGTCGATCCACTCGCAGTTCCGCCCGCGCCGCAGCCGTTTAACGGCACCAATATCTCCGGCAACACGATCACCATGAGCGCCGGACACGGTTTCCAGGATGGGCAGGCTGTGACATATCGGGCGCCCGCGGCGACCCAGTTCGGCCCCCCGGCGGTCGACGACGCGGCGGACACGATCCAACTGTACGAGGGGCACGGCCTGGCAGCCGGCGACGAAGTCATCTATACGAGCGACGGCGTGGCCCTGAACGGTCTGACGAGTGGCCAGCGTTACTTCGTGATTTTCAATGCGGCGGCCCCCGACCGGATTCAACTGGCGGCGACCTATGCCGAGGCGGTCGGCGACGGCGTGGCCATCACACCGCTGCCGATCAGCGCCTCTACGGCGCCGGCGGATCAGAACGACATTCACGAGCTGCGCCGGCCTTCGGAACAGGCGATCGGCGGCCTGATCGACGGCAGGACCTATTACGTCCGGCGGATCAGCGCCACTAGTTTCACGCTCGCTGACAGCGGCGGCTCAACCGTCTCGCTCAACCCGACCGATCCGGTCACGGGCGCGACGCTGACCGGCACCAGCACGCTCGGCACCGAGGGCATCGATCTCATGGCCCCGGGCACGGGCCGCCATGAGCTCGTCCTGGATCTCACGGGCGCCGGCGGCGGTACCCAGCAATTGAAGGGCGTGGGCGGCGCTCGCGCGCTGGCCAGCGCGCCGTCGGGCGACAACGTCGTCACGGCCGCGGCGAGCAGCGAAGGCGGCGGCCTCGTCCGGTCCGGCAGCGCCAATACGAGCGTGACATCGAAGCCGACGGTGGGGGCGACGGTCGGGACCGGTGCGGATTTGTATGCATCAGACATCGACATCCAGACGACGGCACAGGCCAATGTGTCGGCGACCTCGGCGGACCGCGGCGGCGGCCTGGTCTCGGCCGGCGACGCGGACGCGGCGATCACGATGGATACGACGAGCACCCTGACGATTGGCAGCGAGGCCACCCTCAGCGCCAAGAACTCCGTTAAGCTCGAGGCCGACACCATTCAGAAGGCGTGGGTCCTGGCGTCCAGTGCCGGCGGCGGCTTTTTCGCCAACGCCGCGGACGCGGACCTCGCCGCCGACGTCGACTACCACTCGACGGTCGACATTCAGGACGGCGCCGTCGTCCAGGCCAAGAGCACGGTCACGGCCGACGCGGAGAGCCAACTGGACGTCGGCGTGGATGCCAATACCGATGCCCACGCCCTCGGTTCCGGGGCGAGCACCGACGCCGATGTTGATGTCGGTAGTAGTGCCGACGATCGTGCCTCGACCCAGGTCAGCGTCGGCGACGGCGCGGTCGTGCAGGCCTACAGCGTCACGCTCCAGGCCCACGTGACCTGGCTGAAAGCGTATTCGACGGCAAACGCGGAGTCGGGCGGCGCGTTCTACGCCCACGCCCACGCGAACGCGCCCGTGGACATCTTCGACTTGGTCGAAGTCCGGCTTCTGGGTGGCGCCGGTGTCATGGGCGACGTGGTCCATATCGTCGCCAGCCACGCCGACGTGGACCTCCAGGCGGTGTCCTGGGCGCATGCCGATGGAATGTTCGGCGGCGCGCTCGCGGTAGCGGAGGTGCTTTACGACAGCGAAGACCGGGTCGTGGCCGAAAGCGGCTCGACGGTCACGGCAAGAGCTCTCAGTGTCGATGTTACGCAGTCGATCACCCGCTTCGACCGACGTGCGGGCGCTTTGAAAGAGGGATTTGGCGAGGGGGAGGCGAAGGAGAAGGGCGACTTCCTGGCCCGCCGCACCATCGACTGGAACGGCAACCTCACGTTCGTGATCGGCCCGGCCAAATTGCTCGTTGGCGCCGACGGCGTCCTCGTCGAGGCCCAAAACGTGACCGCCACCGTCGCGGGCGGCATCGTTTCGGTCCATGACATCAGCAACGATGGTGCAGGCGCGCCGCACGCGACATTCGACGTTAGCACCCAGGGCAACGTCGGTAGCTTCGAGGGGCTGTGGGCGCCGATCGGCGAGATCACGGGTTTCGGCGGCATCGTGAGCAGTGGGTCGTGTTTCCAATTCATCGAAATCATCAACCAGTATGAGGGCGATCTCGTCATCAACAACATCAGCGTCGCCGATCCCACCAACCAGCCGGACATCTCTCTGAATGCCGAGAGCATCAGCCTTGCGTTCGACGTCGGCAACCTGGCGCCGAGCGGCGACGTGGAAATCGCGATCCGCAACCAGACCGGAGGCATCCACAATGTGCTGATCAACGGACTGATCGACAACCCGATCGGGACGACCATCATCGAGAACAAGCATGGCGCCATTCTCAGCTACGACGGCCTCGGCGACGTCATCCGCAGCAAGGTTGTGCAACTGACGGCCGCCACCACGATCGGCAGCCCGGTGCGGCGGCTCGAGGTGGAGCTCGTCCGCAGTGCCAGGCGCAAGACCGGGCTGGGCGCCGTGGCCGGTGGCGATATCTGGCTCGATATCCAGGGCCGCCTGCGCGACCTTAATCTTGGCAATAACGATTTCCACGGCGACCGTGTCGAGGCTGTCGGCAATGTGGATCTCCTGTTCCAGAGCACGGTGCAGGAGACGCAGCCCCTCGCCGGCACACCAGGAGGCGTCAGAGTGTCGCTGAATGGGGGTGCGAGCAGCACGTATCTCAGACATTTCCGCCCGGATGAAGACCCCCCTGGCCCTGCGGCGCCGCTCGACTTCCGCATCTTCTGCGATACTAGCACCGCCCACCCGATCGGCGGTCGATTCACGTTCGAGCTGATTCGGGGCCAGGATATTATCATCCACGCGGCAGATGCCAGCGTGTCCGGTCCGCGGATCGACTTGACCTCCAACACCGATCACGGCGCGGCCGGGCACATCGATGTGTTGCTGAACGGCCACATCACCCTGACCGAGATCCGCGGCGACCTGCGCATCGCGACGATCCACTCCACGGCTGGGGATGTGACCCTGACGGTCGCCGACGGCGATCTCTACGACGTGGCGACGGTCGACGGCGCCACGCCCTGGGTGATTGGCAACGCCGTCACGCTGAATGCTTCGAAGGGAGGGATCGGATTCGTCACCAACTTCCTCGAGATAGACTCGGCCGCGCAGGCGCCCGGCGCCGTCAACGCGTTGGCCAACGAGAGCATCTACCTTGTCGAGGTCAACGGCAACATGTCGCTAGGCGGCGTCACGTCCAGGACGGATGATGATACATCGCTCGGCGGCGTCGTCTCCAAGCAGAACGATGTCGCCCTCAAGACGCTCAGCGGCTCTATCCTGGACGGTGAAAACAACAACCGGGCCGACGTTCAGGGCCGTAACATCGACCTGATCGCTAGCGGCGGCGGAATCGGCGCGGAGACCAACGACTTGGAGATCTATGGCGGTGGGGTCGGGCAAGAGGAAAACAGCTTCGAGCTCATCAAGCCCGCGCCGCCTACCGGGCAGCTCTATGCCATCGCCGACGGCGACATCTACGTTACGGAAGTCAGTGCGGCGGTCAACGTGTTGAAGATGGCGTCCGATACAGGCTCGGTCCGAATCCGCACCTGGGACACCGCCCGCTGGTCCGAGAACGTCAATCTCCTTGTGAGCGGCCAAGCCGTTACGGGGGAGGTGGTCGCGCAGGGGAGCATCACGGCCGCCGGGACGGCGACGATCGTGGCGGGCGATGACGTGAACCTGCCGGCGGGGACGCTGGTCCAGGGCGGTTCTGCCGTGGCGATCCGGGGCGACCCGGTGGCGGGGGATGGTGATGAGCACATCGGTACGACCATCGACATCAGGGGCGAGGTAAATGCCCCGAGCGTCACCGTGGAAGGCGGGGAAGATCTTGATTTCCTCCAGATCCGCAACCCGGCCGGTATCAACCCAGGTCCGGGTCACACCACGGTTCTGCACGGCTACGGCGCCGATGACCGCTTCTTCCTCCAGGCCATTGCGGGTACGACCGAGGTCTATGGCGACGCGGGCGCAGACCGGTTCTTCATCTCGAACAAGGCCGCCAAGGCCCTCTTCACCTCCGGAGGGGTCTACAATGACGACGCCATCAATCCCGTCGACGTACTCACGGGAACGCTGGCCAACCTGGGCGGTCTGTCCCTTCATACCGGCACCGGCAACGAGGGGGTCAGGGATGTGATCTACATCAGCGCCGCAGGAAGCGGCTCGCCACTGACCGGTGCCGTGCTCAGCAATAGTGTCGTCGGATTGGGCATGACGGGCGCCATCAGCTATGACGCCAGCGACGGCGCTTTCGTTTTCGTGATCCTTTCTCCCTATAACGACACCGTACAGGTCAAGGGCGTGGCGGCGAACCTTGCCGCCTACATCTACGGCGGAGCGGGTGACGATACGGTTAACGCCGGGGACGACAACCATAGACTCGTCGACGTGAGCGGCATCGCCGCCTTCTTTGGCCAAGCCGGCACGGACACGCTGAATGTCTACGGCGACACGCTGGAGCCCTCTCTGTTTGCGCCGGAGGATATCGCCAATCTGTCATCCCTGGCAGGGAAGTTGACGCCGCATGAGGGCCGGGACGGCGTATCGGCGTATCTGTGGTCGCGGTTCTCTACTGCGACCCAAGAGTCGATCAATGCTTACCACGGTGGATCGGGGTCGCCCACGACAGTGAAGCAGGCTCTGGTACAGGATCTAAACACGATCATTCAGGGCGGTGCCTCCCTATATGATCAGACGCGATTCGCCGGCGTGATCCTGTCCCCCACGACTCGTGCCCTGCTGGAGCAGGGCCCGGTCGGCGCTGTCCTGACGGTGCTCAATCGCATGTTGATCGAGGATGCCTACTCCGGAGAGATCTTTGGCAAGACTCCGGGGCAACTGACGGCGATTGGCGTCACAGGTCTGGGCATGGGCCGCAACAGCCAGGTGAGCACACACAACGACGTCTTCGGCGCGCGGTACAACCTGACCGATGCCTCCTATCCTGCCGCGATCTACTACGCCAGCCGGCCACCAGAAGGCAGCGACGTCATCACGAGCACGGTCGAGCAGGTGAACGTCTATCTGGGTGCGAGCGACGACTGGTTCAACGTGGACAGCACCTATCCGTCCGGCTCAACCCAGGTCCACGGTGGTGAGGGGGACGACACCATCACGACGGGTGACGGTTCGGACCAAGTCTACCTCGGTACGGTGCCCGGCCAGGAAGATTCCGGTTCCCTCGATGTCTACCGAAGGAGGGAGGAAGTGGTCCGGAACGCCGGTTCCGAGGCCGACCCCATCAACCTTTACGCGACTCATCGCGCGCAGGACACGTGGGGCGGCCACCGCTCGACCTTCACGGTCCAGGGCGGCGGCGGCCACGATACGGTCTACCTCGGGCCGCCGGAGGGCAGCGGCTTCTCGCTGGCCCGCTTCGCGCTCGACAGGGTCTCTCCCACGAGCAACACCGCGAAAGGCATCCCGGTGCTGATCCAGGGCCAGGTCGGCGAGGACGTCGGGTACGTCAAAGACTCCGCCGGCACGGCGGCCACCCATCTCGCCTTGGCCCAAAAGACGTTCACGGAGCACAAAGCACGGCCTACACGACGGTGGCCATGAGCCGGGTGGGCGTCACGGGACGGATCAACCTCTATGCCCGCACGGCGGAGCACGTGATGGTCGCCCTCGGCACTCCTTCGGAACTCCCCAATGAGGACCTTAAGAATGTCGTCCAAGTGACCAGCGGCGTCTACGACTGTGACATCACGGTGTACGGCGGCGAGTCGGAGGACGACTTCGTCATCGAGAACCGGGTCGACACCACCAACCGGAGGATCACGCTCAACGGCCTGGGCGGTGACGATCTGCTCTATGCCGACTTCGCGGACGGGGTTCCGGAGGGGACCGTGGCGCTGACCTTCCACGGGGGTGCGCATGGGAGCGGTGGTGACACGGTCAGAATTGCGGGCGACGGCGTGACGACGGGAGGCCAGTACCATCCGAGCAGTACGACGGCGCATGCGGGCACCGTGACGGTCCAGGGCTTCACCCTCGACTTTACCGGTGTCGAGCCCGTCATCGTCCACGGCCTGCCGGACTTCCAGGTGGTGACGCCCGACGATCCCGCCGACCTGGCGGTCGATATGATCGAGCTGCCGCCGGCGAGTGTGCCGGACCTGGTGCTCCACGTGCTCACGATCGACGGGGTGATCTCCTGGCAACAGAAGGGCGAACTCCGATTCACGAAGGACGCTCTGTTGAGCACCAAGCACGCCGGCCGGGCCATCGCGATCAGTGGCAACACCCTGGTCGTGGGAGCCGATCTGGCCGACGCGGCGCACGGAGTCGTCTACGTTTACACCTGGAGCGACAGCGAGAGCCAGTGGGTCGAGCAGGCGAAGCTCTACCCCAGCGACCGCAGCAGTGCCGGCCGAGGCCTTGGCTTTGGCCGAGCGGTGGCCATCGATGGGGACGTTCTGGTTGTGGGCGCTCCGCTGGACAGTACGAACACCTCCCTCACCGGGGCGGTCTATATCTATGGGCGGAGCGACGGTCTCTGGCAATTGGAGACCAAGCTCTGGGCTGACGACGCCGCGTTAGAGGCCGAGTTCGGCGAAGCGGTCGCGATCAGCGGAACGACGGTATTGGTCGGAGCGCCGGTCAAAGATACGGTCTACGTCTTCGCCCGCGCGAACGGAGTCTGGCGCCAGCAGCAGAAGCTTCAGGACCAAGATCCCGCAGACAGTGCTTTCGGCGCGGCCGTTTCCATCTACGGCAGCACCGCGGCGGTGGGAGCGCCTCTCTTCGATGCTTCCGGTCAAGCCGACGCCGGTCAGGTAACGGTGTACACACGCGACAACCACGGCTGGAGGGAGCGTGCGACTCTGACCCCGGCGGATGCGCAACCGGACGAAAAGTTCGGCTCGGCTCTCGCGATGTACGACGAATGGATCGTGGCCGGCGCCCCGTACTGGGAGGCCCCGCTGCTGGCGCTCGGCGGCAAGCCGGCGCAGGATGAGCAGGGACGCGCGTTCGTTTTCGAGGGCAGCGGCGCTACCTGGACACGGGTGGCGCGCCTGACGGCGGATGGCGGGCTGCCGGAGTCCGAGGCCCTCCAGGAAGGCAAGGCCGGGGACCACTTCGGGGCGTCGGTGGCCATTGGCTATGTCACCCGCGGCCCGGTGGCCACGCGGAGCGTTTACGTGGTCGTGGGTGCTCCGGATTACGACGGCACTTCGATGGACCAAGGAGCGGCGTATGCGTTCTACCGCCTCCCGGACCAGGGGTCGAAGACGGGTCCGACCTGGACCCGCTCTACGGGTGAATCGGGGTCCGGCAAACTCCTGGCCCAGTATCCCGCAGGGTCCGATCCCCAGACAGGCAACGAGCCGGCGGACCAGTTTACCTGGGCGGACAAGTTCGGGACGAGCGTGGCGATCGGCGGCGGTCGCATCGTTATCGGCATGCCGGGCTACAATGAGAATGACGCTGACGAGCACATTGACTATTGGACGGATGGCAGCCCGCCGGAGACCCTGGACGAGAATGGTCAACCGGTCAGGAAAGTGGAACATGGTAAATGGGTCAAGATAGATGCCCTTTTCGGGCGCAACGATCAGGAGAAGGCTAAGCTCCGTGGGAGCGTCTTCGAACGTACTGGTCCAACGCTCATACTGCCTCTCGAAGGCTGGCCCGAACGCTGGTCGGCTGTGGATTTCACCGACGGGTGGACCAGGGTTTCGATCAACGTCCTACGAAGCGATGTCGGCGCGGTCCGCACCTATACGACGGATGGTATCGTGCCGGCATATACACTGGCGAGAATGCGGGCCGAAGTCCTGACCAATGACATTCCTGCCGACCCCACCTGCGGCTACGGGGCCCAGACGCTCTACGATGCGGCCTCGCGCACGCTCTTCGTCGGAGATCCCGGCCACCACAGCATCGTGGTCTACATCAACGAAGGGCTCTACTGGCGGCCTGTGCAGACCCTTACCCGAAGCAGCGCCGGATTCGCCACCGATTTTGACGTCGACGGCGATTGGCTCGTGGTGAGCGCTCCGCAGGCCAACGAGGTCTACCTCTACGAGCGCAGTGGCGAAACCTGGGAATATCGGCAGACCGTGAGCGGTACGGGCGGCTTCGGATCGTCCGTCGCCATCAGCGGTGGGCACGTGGTCGTCGGCATGCCAACCGCCGAAGTGAAGTATCAGTCGGTCAACTCGGCGGATCCCAACTACTGGCTCAATCTGAATCAAGCTGGGCCTGAGCCAACATGCCCTGATCCAAGCGCTGGGCCAACAGAGGCGCAGGCAAACGGGTGGCTTCCGAGTGCGGGCGAGAACCCAGGTGCGGCGGTTGTCTACACGCGGTTCTCGGGAACCTGGAACCTGGATCGGTTGCTCATGCCGTCCGAGTCGGAGGTCGGGCTTCCAGAGGATACGTCCTCTATGGGATATAATGACCCCGATGTCCCGCTATGGAATAAAGTGTGGGTTGAGAACTGGGGGGAACTCGGCATCGGTCTCTACGACTTCCCTGACGAAGGGAACGGACCGAGCATTACGCTTGGTCCCTACATGTGGGTCGCGGTCGTCGGCTGGAGCAGCTACAGTTGCCACCAATATATACCGAATAATACGGCTGATCCGTTTCCCACCACTTTCTCTGAGGACGCGGATGGCGATGCAGAGTGCATCGTGGTCGGCACGTTCGCAACAGAACCCGCCGTCACGGCGCAACTCTATCACGCCGACGATGTCGACCCCAACGACGGTGATCACTGGTTTGATTACGGACCCGGTCGCTGGAAGATAAACGATAACGATGAACAATCGTTGAAGGTCTATCCCTGGACGCAGGCGCTCGCCTTTGACGATAGCGGGGGGGATGAGGGTTACGTCTATTCCGGCTGGAGCGCTGACGCACCGAAGAGCGTCTACTTTGCGGAGTGGCAGGGCGATGGTTACGACTTCATCGCGAACGATGTGGACCACCTTTATGTTGGCAGCGCCCGCGACAACAGCCTACCACGATACAACTACTACTCTGAGCTCGCTGACGCGCAGTGGGGCACGAGTGTCGATATCGTCGGGAATACGATTGTCGTGGGTTCGCCCACCAAGGGACGCGTCGCGGTCTACGACCTCTTCCAACCCGACTACAGCCGCTGGACCGTGCAGGTAGGCTCGTTCACTGATAAACCGCTACGGCCTTCTTACACCTATGATCCCGCGGATCGGCCCAACCAGGGTAGTGAATTTGCCATGGACACGGCCGACCACTTCTTTGCCGGCGCGCCCGATGGCGAATCGGCAGCCGGTCGGGCCTGGTCTTTCACCGAATCGGACAACGCCTGGTCTACCGCCGCTTACGTCAGGTCGCCGTCGCACGAAAACGGAGACCTGTTTGGCGACGCCCATACGATGGTAGTGAGTGGGGATCGTATGATCGTCGGCGCCCCGGGCGAAGACTCTGCCGGCGCTGCGTTCCTGTATGACTCCGACGGTGCCGATCTGAATCGCTCCTTCCAGCCTTTCGATTATGATTCGGAGCACCTCGCCATGAGGAACGACCCTAACCCGACCTTGGCCTTCGGGTATGGGCCGGCGATCATCAGCGAGGGCCACTACCTGGTCGGCACCGGCAATACCGGCGACGCGAGGAACAAGGTGTACAACTTCCGTCAACGTGGTCCCGCCTGGACGCCGCTGGCCGCGAATGACCTGTTGATGCCCGCGCCGATTCCCACGGCCAAGCTCGGCAGCAGCGTGGCGATTGACGGAAACACCGCGGTGATCGGCGCCCCGGACTATGATGACCGCGGGGCCGTCCTGGTCTTTATCAACACCGCCGGGACCGACGTGTGGAACCTGCAGGCGACCGTGCAACCCAAAGATATTGGGCTGCACGACCAATTCGGTTCCAGCGTCGGCTTGAGCGGCGATCTCCTCGTGGTCGGCGCGCCCGGGAAGGGGAATGGCGCGGCGTATGTCTTCCAAAGACTGGGCGACGTCTGGACCCAACGGGCCGAGTGGAAGGGGCAGCAGGCGGGAGACGACTTCGGCTCCTCCGTGGATCTCTACGCGGAGACCGCGATCGTGGGCGCTCCTGGAAGAGACAGGGCCTACATCTACAATTCCGGCGACGGAATCGCCTGGTGGTCCCAGCAGACATTGACGGGCAGCGGCGGATTTGGAACATCGGTTGCTCTCCACGAGTACAGCGCGATCATCGGGGCTCCCGCCGGCAACAGCAACACCGGGGCGGCGCTGGTGTACAGGCGCAGCGGGACGGTGTGGACGCTGGAAGGAACCCTCACGGCCACGGGCGGCTGGTCCGGCGACAGGTTTGGTCAGTCCGTCGACCTCAGCGGAGACTATGCCGTCGTGGGAGCGCCCGGAGCACTGACGGGCATGGGTTCTGCCTTTGCGTTCTCGCGCACCGGCGGCACGTGGCTGCAGCAGTCGGAGTTTGATTTGGCGATACGTCGGGCCGTGAGCGCCTCCTACACGCTCCATGCCGTCGTCATACCGGCCCCCTTCAATGGCGATCAATACCGGTGCCCTGCCGCCGGCACTTCGGGCGTGACTGAGCCCGCTTGGCCGACTACGGGGGGGGGCACCGTGGGGGACGGCACAGTAACCTGGCCGTGCTTGGCCGCCGTGCCAGACGACGATGAGTGCTTCGGCCCGTCGGTCACCATTGACGGGGAGCGCATCGTCGTCGGCGCCTAGAAGCGGAACCACACCGACGTCGCCGGCCCGACGTACCGGGCCGAGGGGGAGGCCTTCGCCTTTGGCCTGAAGGCGGGACAATGGCGCAGGGAGACGGTGGTCGATGCGTTGTCCGGCTGGCAGGTGGACGTGGGGGACTACGTCGGCTACGCCGTGGCGATCAGCGGAACACTCGTCGTGATCGGGGCGCCCCAATTGGACGGCCGCTCCTATTATAGGGCCGGTGCCCCTGATGGAGCTGGAGCTGGATATGCCTAGGTCCGGGATATGTCTCCCCCCATGACGGTGACTTTGCCGGAGCAGCAGGAGGTGCTGATCGCCGGGGCGCAGGCGGCGCAAGTCTCGGGAACCCTCGGCGGCAGGGAGATCGCACCGCTTCCGTGCTTCGATATCGAGGATCTGACAGTCCGGACAGGGACGGGCAACGATACGATCACCATCGGCCCCGAGGGACTGACGGCGTACGGCTGGGAGAACCTCACTATCGACACCGACGGTGGCAACGACCTGTTGATCATTCCCACGACGGAGCTGAAACCGACCGCGGTGGACCAGTTCTCTCGGACGGGTGACTTCGGGGACGCCCCAAATGGCGATGACCTGCCGCAAGGCGCGGGATAGGCGCAGGTCACGGGTGTGCTCACGTTCCGGGGCGGAGCCGGCATCGACTCCTTCGAGGCCCGCTCGGATACCGACTGGTCGCTCGAGAGCGGCGCGCTGACGGCGGGCAACGGGCAGACGCTGGCGCTCAGCGGCGTCGAGAACGCCAAGCTGGTCGGCGGGGAGAGCACAAACTTCCTGACGGTCGAGTCCTGGGACGGCGTGGTGACGCTCGATGGCGGCGCCAACCCCGACCAATACACCATTTACGCCGGCAGTACGCACCTTGTGATCGTGCAGGACACCGGAACTACGCCGCACAACGCCGACCACCTGACGATTCTCGGCACGGCAGCCAATGATAGCTTCAACATGACCACTGACAGCCTGTCTTACGCAGGGGGCAACTGCGAGTACAGCGGGGTGGAGGTCCTCCGGGTCGGTGGGCTGGGCGGCAACGATACGTTTGACGTGCAGACGACCAGCGCCGGCACCGTCATTCTGGATGGGCACGAGGGCTCGGACATCTACAATGTGTTTGCCAGCACCATCCCCGGCCGGCTCTACGTCGCCGGCGATAGCGGGCCCCTGGGGGAGAGCGACACGCTGAAGTGGCCGTCGGGGAGCATCATGGTTCCGCGCGGTTACCAGATCGCCTCGGGCTTGAGGAGCACGTATTTTGACGAGTCCCTCGAGTCCGTGGTGCCCGGACCGGGGGATATGGTCCCAGCGACGGTCAACTGGGATATCGATGGCAACGGTACGTACGATCCCAATACCGATGGCGTGCTGATCGCACGATATTTCTTTGGATTTGAGGGCGATACCCTGATTGCCGGTGCGGTGGCGGACGGCGCCCCGCGCCACACGGCGGCCGAGATCGAGTCCTATCTGGCTTATGCCCGCAGCGCCGGGATCCTGGATCTCGACGGCAACGGCGTGACCGATGCCCTTACGGATGGGATCTTGACCGTGCGGTATCTGAAGGGGCTCCGCGGCAATGCCCTGATCGACGGGGTGGTCGCGCCCGACGCCACCCGGACTACCGCCGACCAGATCGAGAGCTTCGTTTTCCTGCAGCAGTACGTGAATAACGACATCAACCTGGCCTTGGGTACGTCCGGCGGCTACCTGGGCGTCGATCCGCGTATCAGAGAACTCCAGACGTATTTGAGCCTGTTCAGCCATGAGATGCAGAGCCTTCTGGAGGGCTTGCTGACTACGCGTACGTACGATACGGTCGATTGGGCCCTGCGCACCACCAACTTCACCCTCAACCAGGTGCAGAAGGCACTGACCATCATCACTCCTCTGGATGCCAGTCTCGGCTATCAGAAGCTGGAGATCGAGTTGTACAAGCTCAAGACGTATGAGGCTGTCTTGAGCCAGGCATTGGTTGATCTGATCGAGGCCTTGCCCGAGCCCGAGAACGGCTACGGGACGGTGGGGGATGAGCTGGCCGCCGTCGTGTCACAAGATGGACCGATCGAGGACATACTTGCTATCCTCAGCCCGCTCGTAAACGAGACGGATGACAGCGTGCTGGACCCTGGGCTGCGCCTATTGGACAGCGACCCCTACCTGAATATGCTGAGCACGGGGCTCGCGGGCGTGGTAGAGGACCTTGTCGCCCATCCTGCCCTTGCCGACATTGGCACCAACCTGCTCGACGCCCAGCTCGCGTACATGGCCACGAAGAGTGAGCTGGACGGGTATGATGAGCAGTACTATGACCTTGCCTACAACTACATCGGCCAACAACCTACTTCGAACGATCTGGGCAACTGGCTGAGCCTCGTGGATGCGGAAATCGCCTTGCACAGGAAGGCGACCTTGATCGCCCCAGCGGATGGGGCATACATCAATGTTGCTTACAGTCCGACGGTGACGTTGCAGTGGTCGCCGGGCAGTGGCGCCCAGTGGCATGATGTGTATTTCGGCACGAGCTTGGTGTCCCGTGGCCGTGTGGGTGCACAGGTTACGTCCTTTACTACGCCAACGCTGGCGCCGGATACGGATTACTACTGGAGAATCGATGAGGTTTTGGCTGATGGGACGACCATAACCAAGGGCGATGTATGGCACTTCACGACACTGGCCAAGATTGCTTCCAATCCCAACCCCGCGAATCTGACGCCGAATGTCCCGCTCGATGTGACGCTTTCGTGGACGCCGGGCGCGGGCCGGCACCATGTGTATTTCGGCACTGACCCCGGTTTCGTCCTCAATAGGGACCCCCGCGTCGACAAGGGCATCGTGACGACGCCGACCTACAAGCCTCCGGAGCCACTGGTCAAGGGGACGACCTATTATTGGGTTGTGGACGAGATCGCGAAGGACGGTTCGACCTGGGCCTTGAGCGTCGTCTGGAGTTTCGCGACAACTCCGGTCCAACTGCCCACCCCTGTCTTTCCGGGCGACGGCGTCGGGGACGTGCCGACCGACGGGCCCCTGAGCTGGACGCCCGCCGAGTTCCCTGCCACGTATGATGTGTACATCGGGACCGTTAGGGGCGATGTCGAGAAAGCGTCCGCGACGGATCACGACGGTGTGTTCTTGAGCCAAGGCCAAACCGGTACCACCTTCACGCCACCGGCCGAGTCCCGGTTCAATTATGGCCAGACCTACTACTGGCGGATCGACTCGGTCGGCAAGGCCCCCGGCAGTACCCCCGTTCCGAGCGCCGTCTGGTCCTTCACCGCCGAGCCTTATAGCTATCCGATCACCGGCGTGACCGCCACGGCCTCCTCCAGCTACAATTCCAACATGGGCCCGGGGAAAACCGCCGACGGTTCCGGCCTCACGGTCGACTCGAATGGCATCGACGTGCACGGCACCGACCCGAATACCATGTGGTTGAGCAACGGCACGCCGAGCTGGATCCAGTACCAGTTCGACAAGGTCTACAAGCTGTATGATCTGAAGGTGTGGAACTCCAACCAATCGATCGAGGCCTTTCTTGGCTTCGGCGCCAAGAACGTCGTAGTCGAGTACTCCGCCGACGGCTCGACGTGGACGACTTTGGCCGGCGTGCCTCAGTTCGCCCAGGCGACCGGCCAGCCGGGTTACGGCGCGAACACCACCATCTACTTCAACGGGGTCGAGGCCCGGTACGTCAAGTTGACGATCAACAGCACCTGGGGCGGCTTCGCCCAGAGCGGATTGAGTGAAGTTCAGTTCACCTATATCCCGGTGCAGGCCAGGCAGCCCCAGCCGGGCAACCAGGCTACGGACGTCCAGACCGATACTATCCTGAACTGGCGGCCCGGCCGCGAGGTCGACGCGCACAAGGTGTATTTCGGCACTGACTCCAATGCCTTGGCCTTCGTGGATACCGTAACCGAGCACACCTACACCCCGACCTCTCCCCTCCGGTTAGGCACGACGTATTACTGGAGGGTCGATGAGGTCATTGATACCGTCACCTATCAGGGCGACATTTGGAGCTTCACGACCCGGGATTTTGCCGTCGTCGACGACATCGAAGGTTACACCGATGAGGAAGGGAACCGCATCTACGAGATCTGGCTCGATGGCTTTGGCACCTCGACTAATGGCTCCGTGGTCGGCTATTTTGACGCACCGTTTGCCGAACACACGATTGTGCATGGTGGCACCCAGTCCATGCCGCTGAGCTACAACAACGCGCCAAACTACTGCCAGTACAGCGAGGCCGCGCGGACCTTCGACACCGTCCAGGACTGGGCCGCCACCGGCGGCGACCTGGTGCTGTACGTGCACGGTCAGGCCGCCAACACGCCGGCCCAGCTTTATGTCACGGTCAAGGACAGCGCGGGCAAACAGGCCAGGGTCACCTACGCCGACCCGGCCCTCATGACGACCACACAATGGACCGAATGGAGAATCCCGCTGAGCGCCCTGAACTTCCCCAGCGTGAATCTGAGCAGAGTCAAAACGCTGTACATCGGGGTGAGTACCAGCAACTGCTCCGGTCAAATCTACATCGACGATGTTCAACTGAGCAAGCCTACAGGGGGGCAGGGGGCGGCCATGGTCCAGGGCGAGACCTGGGATTCTCTCTCGGCGGCCGATCCCCTGGCGCGTTACGGCGTTTCCTCCGGTACGCCGGAGATGACGGTGCTGGGCAACGGGATTTCGATCGCCGATGGGAGTGTGACGGCCGGCGCGGCGGACGGCACCAGCTTTGGCACGGTTTTCCAGGGTACCGCGGCGGTCAGTCGCACGTTCACCGTGCGCAATGACGGCACGGATGTCCTGATCCTGGGGGCGGTAACGGTGCCGGCGGGCTTCACGGTTACGGAACCTCTCGCGACGAGTCTGGTGGCAGGCGCCTCGGATACGTTCACGGTGCAGTTGGCAACCACGACGGCCGGGACCCAGTGCGGCGCGGTGACCTTCACGACGAATGACACAGATGAGAATCCCTTCCACTTCTGGATCGCCGGGACGGTCAGCCGGGATGGGATTCTGGATACGTCGTTCGGCGCTGGGACGGGCAGGGTCACGACGCCCATCGGAACTTCCAACGATTATGGCCGGAGCGTGGTGTTGCAGTCCGATGGCAAGATTGTGGTGGCGGGCTACGGCTCCCTTGCCGGTGGTAAGAATGGCTTTGCCTTGGTGCGTTACCATACGGATGGCTCCTTGGACACCTCGTTCGGGGGAACGGGCAAGGTCACCACAGCCATCGGCGCTTCCCAAGATTATGGCTACAGTGTAGCGATCCAGTCCGACGGCAAGATTGTGGTGGCGGGCTGCAGCTTCAACGGCAGCAACTATGACTTGGCCCTGGCGCGCTACAACACGGATGGTTCGCTGGATACCTCACTCGGCGGAACAGGCAAGGTCACGACGCCCGTCGGAACTTCCAGCGATTATGGCTATGGCGTAGCGATCCAGTCCGATGGGAAGATCGTGGTGGCGGGCGCCGCTTACAACGGCACCAATCATGACTTTGCCCTGGTGCGTTACCATACCAATGGTTCCTTGGACACTTCGTTCGGGGGCACGGGCAAGGTTATGACGCCCGTCGGAGCTTTCCAAGATTATGGCTACAGCGTAGCGATCCAATCCGACGGCAAGCTCGTGGTGGCGGGCTACAGCAGCAACGGCAGCAACGATGATTTTGCCGTGGTGCGCTACAACCCCGATGGCTCGTTGGATACCTCGTTCGGCGCCAGCGGCAAGGTCACGACGCCCGTCGGCACTTCTCACGATTGCGGCTACAGTGTAGCGCTCCAGTCCGACGGCAAGATCGTAGTGGCGGGCTACAGCAGCAACGCGGGCAATCTTGACTTTGCCCTGGTGCGCTACAACCCCAATGGCTCTTTGGATACCACGTTCGGCGCCAGCGGCAAGGTCACGACGCCCATCGGAACTTCCAGTGATTATGGCTATGGCGTAGCGCTCCAGTCTGACGGCAAGATCGTGGTGGCGGGCTCCACCGGCAGCGGCAGCTATTTTGACTTTGCCCTGGTGCGCTACAACACGGACGGCTCGTTGGATACCTCGTTCGGCGCCGGCGGTAAGGTGACGACTCCCGTCGGAGCTTTCCATGATGAGGGCCGCGGCGTAGCGCTCCAATCCGACGGCAAGATCGTGGTGGCGGGCTACTGCGGCAATGGCAGCGATGATGACTTTGCCGTGGTCCGTTACGAGGGGGGTATGCCGGAAGTTGTGGCATTGGGCAACGGCGCCTCCCTCACGGATGGCGATACGACCCCCAGCACGACGGACGGGACGGACTTTGGGAGTGTGGCCCAGGGCGGCACCTCGATCGGTCGCACGTTCACCGTGCGGAATGATGGTACGGCCGCTCTAACGCTGGGGGCCGTGACGGTGCCGGCGAGCTTTACGCTCACGGAAGCTCTCACGACGAGCCTGGCGCCGGGCGCCTCGGACACGTTTACGGTACAGTTGCAGACCGCGACGGCGGGGACGAAGACTGGCGAGGTGACTTTCACGACGAACGATGCGGATGAGAATCCCTTCCACTTCCGGATCATCGGGACGGTGAACCGGGAGGGGAGTCTGGATCTGTCGTTCGGCGGTGGGACGGGCAAGGTCGTGACCGCCATTGGATCCTCCAATGACTCCGCCCGGGGCGTAGCGATCCAGTCCGACGGCAAAATCGTGGTGGCGGGGCGGAGCTATAACGGCAGTGATTGGGACTTTGCCGTGGCACGCTACAACGCCGATGGCTCGTTGGATACCTCGTTCGGTGTCACGGGTAAGGTTACGACCGCCATCGGAGCGGTCGATGATTCCGGCCTGAGTGTAGTGCTCCAGTCCGACGGCAAGATCGTGGTGGCCGGCAGCAGCAACAACGGCAGCAACGATGACTTTGCTCTCGTGCGCTACAATACCGATGGCTCTCTGGATACGTCGTTCGGCGCCAGCGGCAAGGTCACGACGCCGATCGGAGCGGCCGGTGATGCCGCCCGGAGTGTCGCGCTCCAGTCCGACGGCCAGATCGTGGCGGCGGGCAACAGCTACAACGGCAGCAACAGTGATTTTGCCCTGGTGCGCTACAACGCCGATGGCTCCTTGGATACCTCGTTCGGCGTCATGGGTAAGGTTACCACGCCCATGGGATCATCCGACGACTATGGCTCCAGCGTAGCGCTTCAGTCGGACGGCAAGATCGTAATGGCGGGCAACAGCTACAACGGCGGCAACAATGACTTTGCCCTGGTACGCTACAACGCCGATGGCTCGTTGGATACCTCGTTCGGTGGGACGGGTAAGGTCACCACGCCGGTCGGATCATCCGACGACTATGGCTCCAGCGTAGCGCTTCAGTCGGACGGCAAGATCGTAATGGCGGGCCGCAGCTCCAACGGCAGCAACAATGACTTTGCCCTGGTGCGCTACAACGCCGATGGCTCGTTGGATACCTCGTTCGGCGCCAGCGGCAAGGTCACGACGCCCATCGGAGCTTCTGATGATGCTGGCTACAGCGTGGCGCTCCAGTCCGACGGCAAGATCGTAGTGGCAGGCTCCAGCTCCAACGGCAGCAGCAATGACTTTGCCCTGGCGCGCTACAACACCGATGGCTCGTTGGACACCTCGTTCGGCAGGATGGGCACGGTCACAACGTCCTTCGGAGCTTTCGATGATATCGGCTACAGCATGGCGCTCCAATCCGGCGGCAAGATCGTGGTGGTGGGCAACGGCCACAACGGCAGCAACAACGACTTTGGCTTGGCTCGCTACGAGGGAGGCACGCCGGAGATTACGGTACTGGGCAATGGTGCTTCCATCGCGGACGGGGATACAACCCCCAGCACGACGGACGGCACGGATTTTGGCAGTGTCGTGGCGGGTGGCACCCCGGTCAGTTGCACGTTCACCGTGCGGAACGATGGCACGGCGACCTTGACGCTGGGGACCGTGACGGTGCCGGCGGGCTATACGCTCACGGAAGCTCTCACGGCGAACCTGGCGGCGGGTGCCTCGGACACGTTTACGGTGCAGTTGGAGACCGCGACGGCAGGGACCAAGAGTGGCGAGTTGACCGTCACGACGAATGACCCGGACGAGAATCCCTTCCACTTCCGGATCACCGGAACCGTTCTTGGTCCCGAGGTCACGGTGCTGGGTAACGGCGTCTCGGTCACCGATGGCGATCTGACCCCTAGCACGGCAGACCACACGGATTTCGGCTCTGTGGCCCTGGGCGGCAGCCCGATCAGCCGCACGTTTACCGTGCGGAACGACGGCAACATGACATTGACGCTGGGCGCGGTGACGGTGCCGACAGGTTATACGCTCACGGAAGCTCTCGCGACAAGCCTGGCGGCGGGCGCCTTGGATACGTTCACAGTGCGGCTGGAGACCGCCACGCCGGGGATCATGAGTGGTGAAGTGACCTTCGCGACGAATGACGCGGACGAGAATCCTTTCCACTTCCAGATCACCGGCACGGTCATCCCTCCCTTGCCGTTGAAGGCAACGAACCCGAATCCGAGCCATGGGGCGCCGAATCAATCGGCGCAGTTGGAATTGAGTTGGTCCAATGGAGGATGGGCTACCAGCTACGATGTGTACGTAAGCTCGGATTCCACGATTGATAGCCAGGATCTCAAAGTCAGCGACCAGCCGGACATGCTGGCCGGCCCGGATGCTCCGTTCCACAGCGTGGCCCCCTACACCAATACCGCAGGCCGGGCGTACAAGCCGGAGAACCTGAGCTACAGCACGACCTACTACTGGCGGATCGATGCGAAGAACTTGGCCGGAACGGCGACCGGCGATGTGTGGAGCTTTACCACCCACGGGCCGCCGTTTGTACTCAATCCCAGGAATGGAGGGACATTCACCGCCCCGGATGGTTCCGTGATGCCTTGGGAGTATTTCAACATATCGACGTACAATGGCTACAGTTCCCTGGGCGCTGCGGTGGGAGACCGAAGTAACATGGGGTATGCCCAGCTTCTCACTCTGAGACAGACCCTTGTCAACGCCCAAGCCAAGAGTGCTGACATCGAGGCGGCCCGGTACGGCTTGGTCGACCAGGGTGCGACCGGCGAGTTGGACCCTGGCTTGCCGTCCACTAAGAGTGCTCTCGATAGTGGCATTGCCTCCCTGACCTCAGACCTCAACGACTGGCAAGGCCAAGCAGCCTACTGGAACACCGAGTACACCGCCGTCCAATCCCTTTTGGATGATGCCAAGTCCATGCTGCCTGATGAGACCGCCCGCCTGCTTGGTGAGCATGATACGTTCAGTGGCCAATGGGACACCTGGGAGGCGAAGTTGCGCGAGATTGAACGCGTGGTGAACAGCGCGTTGCCACTGTTGCCGGATGAAGAAGATCGTCTGCAGGATGAAGCGATCCGTTTGGGCGGCGAATGCGATACTCTTCAAGCGGAGCTGTCGAATGTGGGAGGATGCATCGATGCGGTGCTGGCCCTCCTGCCGGAGGAACGGGATCGGTTGACCCATGCGATCATTGGCACTGATTCAGAGTATACCAATCTGGAACTCGCCTACGATGAGGCACCGGTTGATACGGTGCTGGAGCCGCAGGCGTTGCCAGCGGGCGACGGGCTCTATGATATTGTGGCTGCCGGCCCGGGTAGGGATCCATCTGCGGCTGAGATGTCGCCGCTAAGTGAGTCTGAGCCAATCTCGGGGGCGGACCAGGAGTTGTTGGTCGGCCAGGATGTCACCGGACCGGCCCAGGTGATTACCCCCGATTCTGTGATGCAGACCGTGCTGCCGGGCGGGCCTTTCAGTGTCACCGTCGTCTACTCGACGGCGAACCTGGCGGATGAGACTCTGACCGGATTGGGTCTGCGGTTGCACTACAATTCCAACCTGGTGAGTTGGAACAGCTTCAGCAGTGTGTACGCCTCCGGAGAGATGACTCAAGACAGCAGCCCGCGGGATGATGCGAATGACTATGACCGAGATCCGTCCACCGACAAGTATTTGACCATTGCCTGGATGGATCCCCTGGGCAACTGGCCGGGAGCGGGTACCACGCCCTTGGAGCTCTACGTAGCGAATTTCACCGCCTTGCCGGCGTTTGCCAGTGGGTCCACCGCTATCAACTTCTCCGCGAGTTCGACGGCGGCGGGTCGTATGCTGGACGCAACCTCGGCTTGGATCCGCGTGGGGGGCAACCAGGCTCCGGCGGTCGCGCTGACGAACACGCTGACGGCTCTGGCGGAGAACGCCGATACGGGGAGTCGGATCAGGGTGGCGGATATTGTGGTGACGGACGATGCCTTGGGGACGAATGTCCTGAGCTTGACAGGGGCGGACGCCGGGCTGTTCGAGATTGAGGACGGGGCGCTGTACCTGAAGGCGGGAGTGACGCTCGACTATGAGACGAAGCCGCAGTTGGAAGTGACCGTGGCGGTCGATGATCCCACGGTGGGGGCCACGCCGGATGATACGGCGAGTCTCTCGATTGCCATTACGGACGTTCCGGAAGCGAATTTGGCGTTGCACAGGCCGCCGAGCGCCTCGACGAGCTCTACCGGCTTTCCGGTCTCGAATGCCACGGACGGCAATACGAGCAGCCGCTGGTCGAGCCAGCCCGCGAATGATGAGTGGATCTACGTGGACTTGGGCTCCGCCTGTACGATCAATCGCGTCATCCTGCGGTGGGAGGCGGCCTACGGGAGAGGCTACAAGCTCCAGGTCTCCAGCAATGCCTCCACTTGGTCGGACGTGTACACGACCACCACTGGCGATGGCGGCGTGGATGACATTACGCTGACTTCGCCCGCCTCGGGCCGGTATGTGCGGCTGCTGGGGACGCAGCCGGCCACGACCTCCGGGTACTCCCTCTACGAGGTGGAGGTCTATGGCGAGGCAGTAATCAATCATGCTCCGGTCGTAAGCAACTTCAGCAAGAGCACAATGCAGGATACGCCGCTACCCTTCGGGGCCGGGGACTTTGGCGGGGCCTGCACCGATTCGGACGCCAGCGACAGTCTGCAAAAGATCGAGATCGTCTCTTTGCCGAGCCACGGCACGCTGATGCTCAACAGCACCGCGGTGACGGTAAATCAGGAGATCCCGGTCACGCAGATTGGGACTCTGAGCTATACGCCCACCAGCGGTTACACGGGTCCGGACAGCTTCCAGTGGAACGGCTCGGATGGGAGCCTCTATGCGGCCAGCAACGCGACCGTAACTCTCGCGATCATTTCGGCAAACCTGGCGTTGAATAAGCCTACGGTGGCCTCGACCAGCTATACGGGTTTCCCAGCCTCGAACGCGACGGATGGCCATGCGAACAGCCGCTGGTCGAGCCAGTCCTCGGAGAACCAGTGGATCTACGTGGACCTGGGCTCGGTCTACCTGATCGATCGCGTGGTCCTGCGGTGGGAAGCGGCCTACGGCAGAGGCTACAAGCTCCAGGTCTCCAACAACGCCTCCACGTGGTCGGATGTGTACAGCACGACCACCGGCGATGGCGGAGTAGACAACATCGCCCTGACTTTACCGGTCTTGGGCCGGTATCTGCGAATGCTGGGGACGCAGCGAGCCACGACTTTCGGGTACTCGCTCTACGAATTGGAGGTCTATGGCGAGGCGGTCGTCGATGAGGCTCCGGTCGTAAGCAACTTCAGCAGGAGCACCACGCAAAACACGCCGCTGCCGTTCGCCGCCGGGGACTTCACCGGGGCCTTCAGCGATCCGGATGTCGGCGACAGTCTACAGAAGATCACGATCATTTCCTTGCCGAGCCACGGCACGCTCACCCTCAACAGCACCGCGGTGACGGTAAACCAGGAGATCCCGGCAGCGCAGATTGGGACCCTCGTGTACACGCCCACCAGCGGTTACACGGGTCCGGACAGCTTCCAGTGGAACGGCTCGGATGGGATCTTGTATGCAGCCAGCGACGCGACCGTAACCCTCTCGGTCAATGCAGCAAATCTGGCGTTGGGCAAGCCGGTGGTGGTCTCGACCAGCTATACGGGTTTCCCGGCGTCGAACGCGACGGATGGCAACCCGAACAGCCGCTGGTCGAGCCAGTCCTCGGAGAACCAGTGGATCTACGTGGACCTGGGCTCGGTCTACCTGATCGATCGCGTGGTCCTGCGGTGGGAAGCGGCCTACGGCAGAGGCTACAAGCTCCAGGTCTCCAACAACGCCTCCACGTGGTCGGATGTGTACAGCACGACCACCGGCGATGGCGGAGTAGACGACATCACCCTGACTGCACCGGCCTCGGGCCGCTATGTGCGAATGCTGGGGACCCAGCGCGCCACGACCTTCGGGTACTCACTCTACGAGTTCGAGGTCTATGGCGAGGCGGTCGTCAATGAGGCACCGGTCGTAAGCAACTTCAGCAAGAGCACAACACAGGATACGCCGCTGCCCTTCGCGGCGGCGGACTTTACGGCGGTCTTCACCGATCCGGACGCCGGCGACAGTCTGCAAACGATCAAGATCGTCTCTTTGCCGAGCCACGGCACACTGACGCTCATCAGCACGGCGGTGACCGTAAATCAGGAGATCCCGGTGGCGCAGATTGGGACTCTGAGCTACACGCCCACCAGCGGCTACACGGGTTCCGACAGCTTCTCGTGGAATGGTTCGGATGGGATCTTGTATGCAGCCAGCGACGCGACCGTAACCCTCTCGGTCAATGCAGCAAATCTGGCGTTGGGCAAGCCGGTGGTGGCCTCGACCAGCTATACGGGTTTCCCGGCGTCGAACGCGACGGATGGCAACCCGAGCAGCCGCTGGTCGAGCCAATCCTCGGACAGCCAGTGGATCTACGTGGACCTGGGCTCGGTCTACACGATCAACCGCGTGGTCCTGCGGTGGGAGGCGGCCTACGGGAGAGGCTACAAGCTCCAGGTCTCCAGCAATGCCTCCACCTGGTCGGACGTGTATAGTACGACCACCGGCGATGGCGGCGT
>Ga0315280_10000401_pt1 | contig 80419 bp, 71 predicted proteins | sample YL17G06_40_MG_FD_203697 | JGI IMG/M metagenome (GOLD analysis project Ga0315280, IMG submission 203697) | Sediment microbial communities from Yellowstone Lake, YNP, Wyoming, USA - YL17G06_40 | ecosystem: Environmental > Aquatic > Freshwater > Lake > Sediment | place: USA: Wyoming | collected... | reverse complement strand
TTTGCACCCTGCGGGCGGCGATCCGCCTTTTCTTGCGCGGCCATGTCGCTTCCTCAGCCCCCCGGCCTTCATCAGCCATACGCCCGCAGTTGAGAAGCCTTTTTGCGATAGACTCTGTAGGGCGGGGACGCCCTTGGGCGAGCCCCGGGCCAGCCTGTCCCCCGCCGAGAAAAATGTCCGGTGGGGGGCCTGGGTGGCCAAGTCGCGGCCCTGCCGGGACCGCCACGGCGGCCGTAGGCTTAGCCGCAGGCCCGCCCTCTCGGCAATGGGTTTTGTTAAAGGCTCTTAGAACTTCTGACAAGACCCGATCGAGATGTGGCACAGCCGCCCCCGGCTGTGTCCGGCGAGGGATGACCCCGACGGATCGGGGCCCCACATCCGCCGCTGTAAGAGAAGGAACTCACGAGGCCGGGCGCCGGGAAACGAATGTCTCCTCCCAGTTGACCGACGCAGTAATGTGCATGACGATCGCAAGCGTCAGCACCGCGCCGATGGTAATCGTGAGGCCAGTGTATCCTTCGAAGAAGAATGCGTAGGAAAACAGGATCAGGAAGACAAGCTGCGCGAGCCCTGCCGTGCGAAGGGCAAAATGCCAGCTCACCACGAGTCGCAGGTAGCTGATGACCAGCGCAAGCGAAACCACGGCTGCAATGACGAACGCCAGGTTGATGTCAATGTGATCAACCAGGTAAGAGAACAACAAGTGGAAAGCGAAGAAAGCGCCCGCCAGCAAGAAGTAGTGCATCGGGTGCAGATTCGTGCCTCGCGCTAGCCCCAGAATCAACAGCAAGCTGAAGAAGAACAGGAGCGATACGGGAGCAAAAAATGAGATCCGGGATGCGAGTGGCCCTGGGTTCAGCCGCTCCGGCATTTCCAGCCCAATTGCGGCGCCCGAGACGAGACTCGTGAACTTCCAGGCGAGTTCCCACCCACGCGCGGCTTCGCGCTTGAAAGTCGGCGAGAGCGTTTCCTGTGGAAAATCAATATTCTTGAAATCCGTGTTCGCAGTCAATGTGAACCTCTTCACCGTCGTCACCCCCGAGCCAAACTCATAGAACCAGCGGCTCATCCCCCTCGTCTTGTAACCAATCTCGATGTCGAGAGGCCCTTTGGGAGCTACCTGGAGCGTAGCCGAACGGCTTGCCTGCTGTTCCGCTCTCGCGGCGGCGGAGAAATCGGCGCCGTTCGCCGTGAAGACAAAGCCGTCATAGACTCCTCGCTCAGACGGAAAAGAAAAGTCAACCCGCATCGTCTTCGGCCTATCAAACGGGTTTGTAGCCGAATAGCGCGCCCTGAACTTCACCTCGTATGTGCTGAACCACAGCAGGCCCTTCTTTCGATAGTCGAGGCGGAAATCAGCCTGGACTTTGCTGGACGACAGTTGCACGGGATACCAGTTCGCGAACTCCTCTTTGACGAGCTTCTTCGTTTTCGGGTCGCGGATCGTCTTTTGGAACTTGTATAGATACCAGACCGTTGGAGCAGCCTGGCTTTGCTGCTGACCCCAGAGCGTCGCTACTGCGCCGCCGAGTTGCTCGGACGCCTGGCCAGTGCGGGCTTGAGTGACCCCACCCAGAATGGCCCAACCGAGGGAAGCAGCCAGGAAGATCAAGATTACCGCGACCAGCTTGCCTGCCGTCATCGTCCCCACCTCCGTCGTCAAGATGGTCAAAAGATGACGACATTGTATCCGAACCTTCTCAGGCCGTCCATGTGGGCGCAGTATCAGCGCAAACAACCACCACTTGAGCCGTCCCGCCCCTGCAAAGCCTGTCAGAAGGCCAGCGTTCGCCGAACGCCGAACTTACAGGTGAGATGGGCGGAGTTTCGGGCGAGCAGGCTCCAAACCCGCGAAGCGCGACAAAGCGCAGCGCCTTGCGGCCAGTGGGTGAGCTGGCTCCGGTGGGCCGCACAATCTGCGCTGACCTTCATGTTCACATCGGGCGCACGCGCGAGGGGCAACGAATAAAGATAACTGCCGCCCGCGACCTGACAATCGAGGCCATCGCTGAAGAATGCTCGGCCCGCAAGGGAATCGAGATTGTCGGCATCGTGGATTGCGCTTGTCCGCCGGTATTAGAGGAGCTGCGTCAGCTCGAAGCCGCAGGCGAACTTTCCCAACTGCCCCAGGGAGGGCTTGGATATAAGGACAGGGTCACCATCATTCCTGGCGCTGAAGTTGAGACAGTCGAGGGCCGGGGCCGCATCGGCCACTTCCTTGCCTACTTTCCCGGCCTGTCTGAGCTGGAAGACTTCAGCTCATTTCTCAGCCCGCATCTATCGAATCCCGACCTGAGCACCCAGAGAAGCCGACTTAGAATTCAACAGGTATGGCAGATTGTTGATTCCATCGGCGGGTTCCTGGTGCCAGCTCACTCCTTCACGCCATACAAGAGCGTGTATGGTAGCTGCGCCAGAAGATTATCGGAGCTGTTCGACGATAAAGCCCTCTCACGCATACCCGCGATCGAGCTCGGCCTGAGCGCCGACAGCGATATGGCCGACTGCCTCTCCGAGCTGTCGCAGGTCACATTTCTTTCAGATTCCGACGCTCATTCGCCTGAGCGAATAGGTCGGGAGTATAACATTTTCCAGATACAAAGCCCGAACTATGAAGAGGTTTTCCTGGCGCTCGGGCGCAAGCAGGGAAGAAGAATCGTCGCCAATTTCGGCCTCGACCCGAGGCTCGGAAAATATCATCGCACTTTCTGCCTGCGATGCTCGTCCATCGCCCGCATTCCTCCTCCAGTCCATACCTGCCCATCGTGCGGCGGCGATAAAGTTGTGAAGGGCGTTCTGGACAGGCTCGTGGAGATAAGGGATTATGAGGAGCCGAAGAGGCCCGCTCACAGGCCGCCCTATCGCTACCAGGTGCCGCTGAGTTTTCTTCCCGGGCTTGGGGCGGTGGCCATGAGCAAGCTGCTAAACCGCTTCGGGACGGAGATGGCAGTTCTTCATCAGGTGGAAGAGCGCGAGCTTTCGGCGGTCGTTGGCGGTTCGCTGGCGCGGACGATAATTGCCGCGCGACAGGGAACGCTGCCCGTGCAGCCTGGCGGAGGTGGCAGGTATGGCAAGCCCCTCGCGACCGCGGCTCAGACTCAGCTTGCCTTCGAGGTTTTGCCCTGACACGCTCTCGCCTGAAGGGCCGACCCCGGGGCACAAATCTGAGATGTGAAATTTGAAATCGGAAATCCGAAATCCAAAATCCAGATTGCGTGTTGGCCTTTTCATAACCCTGGAAGGCATTGACGGCAGCGGGAAGAGCACCCATCTGCGCGCCATCGCATCGTGGCTGCGCAGCAAGGGGCTCGAGGTCGTTACAACAAAGGAGCCCGGCGGGGCGGCCATAGGCAGGGTCGTCAGGCGCCTTCTCCTGCGAAAGGCGCGCGAGAAGTCAGGCGGGTCGGACATGGCCGAGCTCCTGCTCTTTCTGGCCGCCCGAGCAGACCATACCTCAAGCGTCATACTGCCCCACCTCAGGGGAGGAGAGGTGGTGGTATCCGAGCGGTATGCGGACTCTTCCCTCGCTTATCAGGGCTATGGGCGAGGGCTCGACCTGAATATGATAAGGCGACTGAACGAAAAAGCCTGCCAGGGCCTGCGCCCAGACCTCACCATTCTTCTCGACCTTGCTCCCAAGGAGGCCACTCCTCGCCTGTCAACGAGGCGGCGGCTCGACAAACTCGAGACCCTCGGTCTGAGTTTTCACCGGCGGGTGCGAAAAGGGTATCTTGAGCTTGCAAGAGCCGAGCCAGATAGGATAAAGGTTATAGATGCCTCTGGTTCGAGGTCGCAGGTGAGGCGAGAGATCTTGCGAACTCTTGAGGCTGCAACACCTCGTCAGTGAGGCAAAGGCAGGGCGTGTGGTCAGGGCCGTCCCTTAACAGGCCTGTGACAAATGCCGTTGCGCGTTGCGATCAACCAGCTCCGTAGGGGCGGCCCTCTGTGGCCGCCCAGGGAGCCCGCAGAGGGGCTCCCCTACGAAGAGTCGCGTGACGCTGCAGCACGTCTCTCCGCAAAGAGACAGACGCGGGCTTTTTCACACGTCTGCTAAAGGAGACTGCGAAATGAAGCTGGTCATAGCTGTCGTTCAGGACAAGGATAGAAGAAAAGTCATGGATACTCTTCTGGAGAACGGCTACAAGTTCACAAACATAGCCAGCACCGGCGGGTTCCTTCGGGAGGGGAACTGCACATTTCTCATCGGCGTTCGGCCAGACCAGGTGGACCACGTGTTGAAGATTCTGGGCGAAAGCTCGCGCACGAGGGAACAGTTTGTGAGCATTTTCCCTCCCACGATCGAGCCGATAGGCACAGTCATCCCCAGCCCCGTGAAAGTGACCGTCGGAGGAGCCATAATCTTCGTCGTGGATGTGGAGAGGTTCGAGGCGTTCTGAAGGCCTGCCCGAGGCGGACGGCCAGGGATGCATCGTTCGCATTTCGCCTGTCTTGTCATGGTCAGGTGCGCCTTCGGCGCAGCTTTTGCGAACTTGCAAAGGAGTATTGAATGAGCGAGCGCGCCCATGAACTTCTGGCGAGGGTGATGGGCCTGCCGCGAGATCAGCCGGGCCCAGCGCTCGGTCAAAGCCTGGCTGAGATAATTCGCTCGCTCCGCCTTGAGCCGCATGTGGACGAGTTCGGCAATGTTTCGGCTGAAGTCGGTCAGGGTGAGCCCCGCTTGCTTTTCATGTCCTATCCGGGCAGCGGGCCGGTTGGTGATCTCGGCTTGTGGACCGCATCGCCCTCGGGAGAACTGAAGGGCGAAGTCTTTTACGGGCGCGGGGCATGCCATACGGCAGGATCGGCAGCAGCGGCCTTGCTCGCGGCCTCATCGGCGGCGGGCAAAGTAGAGACGGGGAGTCTCTCCCTCGCGTTCACAGCCCTCGGCGGCAGCATGTTCGGTAAGGAGCAGCAGGATGCCGTTGTCCCTTTCGTTCGCTCGCTGAAGGCCGATTTCGCCGTCGCAGCCAAGCCCACAAGCCTGAGGATAGCCAATCGCCAGCTTGGCCGCGCCAGGTTTGTCGTGCGCTTCCGCGGCCAATGGCTGAGGGAGGGAGTTGTCTTCGGCGGCCCCGCCCTGGAGTCCATGTTCGAGTTCGTGGCCCTGCTGCGCCAGCGGCAAGCCTCCAGGGGCGACCAGAGAGGCGCGGGCGGCGTGACCATAAGGGCTGTGCGCGGCTGCGATATCCCCGATATCGAGCCGTCCGATTGCGCGCTCGTCGTCGAGCGCGCCTTGGAGTTTGAAGGCGAGGAAGATGCCGCGCGCAAGGAGACGCAAAACCTGTTCGCAGTCGCGGCCGAGCGTAACCCCCTCTTCGAAGCGGAACTCAGCGCGCCCGATCTCGCGTTCCCTTCAACGCTCATCTCGGAAACCGAGCCTGTGGTTCGCAAGTTCGCGTCGGCCTGCCGCGAAGTCCTGGGCCACTGCCATTTTGAGAGGCAAGTCTTCTCAGGGCCTGAGGGCTGGCTTCGGGAGTCCGGCATTCCAGTGGTGGCCTTCGGGCCCGGAGATCCGGCGACGGCGCGGCTGCCAGACGAGCATGTATCCCTTCAAGATATTGACAAAGCGGCGGCCATCCTGGAGAAGTTTGCAGTTGCTTTTCTCGGCCGAGCCGCCGACGCGCCAGGGTAGGGGCAGGTTTCAAACCCTGGCCGAATTCCGGCGCGGGCAGGCCTGCCCACCGCGAGGCCGCCAGGAGGCAATAACTTGAACTTCGACGACCTGGTGGGGCAAGCGCAAGCTGTCGGGGCCCTGAGGGCGGCCATTGCCTCCGGCAGAGTGGCCCAGGCGTATCTCTTCTTTGGGCCCGACGGCGTGGGCAAGAAGACTGCGGCTATCATTTTCGCCAAAACGCTTTGCTGCCACCAGCCCCTCGGCTCGCCCGCCAGAAGTCAGGAGGGCTCGCCCGCCAGTCCTCCGAAGGCGGATGCGCCTCCGGCGCAAAGCCAGGCGGGCGAGCCCATAAGCCCGTGCCAGAAATGTCCCTCTTGCCTGGCCATTGACCGGGATACGCATCCCGATGTCCGCATTGTCGGGCCGCCCCTGAAAGCCCTGCCGGGCCGAGCCCAATCGCTAATGGAAAACGAGCTGCTCGACCTGGTCGGCGAGCGAGGAACAATAAGCATAGAGCAGATACGCCAGCATCCCGACAAGCCGCGCGTCGTGCCCCCGCCTCTGCTTCAGGAGGCTTTCACAAAGCCTCACCTGAGCGAGCGCAAAGTTTTCATACTCGATTGCGCCGACAGGATGACTCCCGAGGCGGCCAACGCAATGCTGCACCTGCTCGAGGAGCCGCCGCCTCAAGTCGTCATCATCCTCGTCTCCAGCCGCCCTTCAATGCTCTTGCCGACAATTGTCTCCAGATGCCGGCCCCTCAGGTTTTCTCCCGCCTCCCAGAAGCAGGTGGAGGAGGTTTTGCTCGGCTTGGGGGCAGAGCAGGCAAAGGCTCGCTCTATCGCTGTGCTTTCTGCCGGCAGGGTGGGATGGGCCATTTCCGCTCTGAGCAGCGAGGGCCTGATGGAGCTGCGTTCCTCGGTTCTGGACATTCTCGAGCAGCTTTGCGAGACAGAAACTCCGGAGGCCCTGCTCTGGAGCGAGAGATTCAAGCGCCTCGCCCTCTCCTTCCTCGATGAGCTGGGCGCGACATCGAAGGAGCTTGCCACTCTGGCGCGGGACCAGGGCGAGCCCGAGCGCAGCCGAGTGCCCGACCTGAGGCGCGACCAGAAGCTGCGCCTGATGCTTCCGTATATGCTGGAGATTGGGGCAACCTGGCTGCGCGATGTCCTCGTATTGAAAGCCTGCCCGCCTAGGGCCTGCCCGGCCAGCGCGGCAGAGCGAGAGAATCTCATCAACCCCGACCGCCAGGAAAAGGCCGAACGGCTTGCCCCACTCCTTGACCACGCCTCGATAAACGCCTGCCTTGAGGACATCTCGGCAGCCGCCGCCCGCCTCACTCGCAACGCCAACGCGGACCTTGTCATGGATTCCCTCGCCATCCGCCTGACAGCGCGCTTCTCGTCGGCCAGGCCTGCGAGGCGGAACGCCCCGGCCCGGGCTCGACGACAAAGATAGCTCTCATTCTTCAGGAACCTTGGTCACGAAGCATGAATCGGGAATGTAGGGGAGTCAGCCAGCCGGAGGACGAAGCAATCCGACCAAAGGCACCTTGTAGGTAACGGGATTGCCGCGGCCTTCGGCCTCGCAATGGCAACACAGCGGGGCGCTCAATTATGCGACCGTCAATAGGCGAGTGCCGCGCCGAGAGGCTCGCGGCCTCGCCACTCGCGTCATCACAGGAGAAAAGTACGCAGCGCTATCGAGAGAACCCCGAGCCCCAGGCAGAAACCCGCCCTGACAGGCTGCCTCGCACACAGGAGGTACGCGCCAACCAACAGGCCCGCAACCGGCCACCCCACGGCCGCGCAGTAAAGGAAAGCTGTGTCAGCCTTCCTCCAGACCTGATTCTGCCCACGGGTTTGCATCATTGGGTCCCAGCCTGCAAGCATGTGCTGCGAGCAGCCGAGCGATTGCACGCATGGCAACCGCGGGCCAAAGCCATCACTCCAGCAAGCGACTCCATAGGTGGATGTTCCATGTGAGCTCGGACAGATAGCGCGCCAATATCCAAGCCCATGCGACGAAAGGCACAGGCGCCAGATGGACGGCGGCGCGCCGACAAAGCGCGTAGCCTCCCCAGCATGTCAGAGCTACAAGAGCTGCCGACCCCATGCCCGGCAGGTAGAAATACCTCGGCTCCAATATTCCGAAGCCAGCGACGGGCGCGTAGAATATGATTTTCCATCCGAGAGAGGCTGCGGCCGCGCCTAGATTCGGAAGCAGGAGAAGCGCGAACGCTGCGGTCTGCGCCAGCCCTTCCACATCCAGTCGGTGAAAATCGCGTATCTCAACCGCCTCCACAATCGTGGTGGCAGGCCTTGAAATCCAGTAGCCAAACGCCCGCAAGCTCCTCGGAAGGTTCCTGCCCACGTTCGGCGGCGCGAGAAAGGTGCCGGCGTGAGCCCGCAGCAGTAGATAGGCCGCGCCGCAGCAAAGCATGATCAGACAAACAGCAAGTCGCGCCCGCATCGGTCTTTGCGTCATCCACACTGCTGCGACAGCCCCCACAAAGGGCAGCACGAGACATGTCTCCTTCGTGCCGAGCGCTAAAAGGAGCAGTAGGAGCGACAGCGCCGCCCAGCGCGCCTTACCGGTCTTGCCCCATGTCATCAGCGTCAGGACACAGGCGAGAGAGAATGATGCGCACAGCAGATCGCCTCTGGCACAGATCCAACTGATAGGTTCGGCTGAGGCAGGCAAAAATAAGAACAAGCACGCTGCCATGGCGGCGACAGGCAGCGCTCCTCGGCGTGCAGCCGCGCGCCCGTCGAGCACGCCGAAGACCAGCGCCGCGAACAGAACGACATTCAGGCAGTGCAGAAGAAGGTTGACGCAACGGGATAAGGGCGGCCTGATTCCCCAGAGGGCATAATCAGCCGCAAGCGAGAGAAGCAGTATGGGGCGATAGTATAGCCAGCGCTCGTTAATGTGCTGCGCCCAGAAATCGGGGTGGAAGTAAACCCAAGCTCTTGCAAGGCCGTAGGGCTCGACCGCGTTGACGACGAATTCATCGTCGCGAGTCACGCCGGGGTAGAAACCCTTCCCGAGCACAGGCATATAGAGGATAAATGAGACCGCCACAGCCAGAACGCCTGCGGCCAGGAGGATACGCCGAGGCGGCGTGGAGCCGATTCTTCGAGCCAGGCCGCACAGACTCTTCTTGATTGACATATCTGCTCACAGGTCAATCATGATCTCACCACGAGACTCTCGCGACCGCTTGCCTCGCGGCACTGCCTTACCCATTGCAGCCGCGCGCGCCTCAGACGCGCCGCCCGCCCACACCACATCATCCCTTCAACCCCGTCAGCGTCACGCCCTGGATGAAATACCGCTGCGTGAGGAAGAAGACGAGGATGACGGGGAGTATAGCCATCGCCGCCGCGGCCATCAGCAGGTTGTATTCGGTCGAATGCGTTGATTGATAGAGCTGAAGCGCATAGGCGATTGGCATCTTCTCCGGCGAGCTTATGTAGATGAGGGGCCCCATGAAATTGTTCCAACTGCCCATGAAGGTGAAGATCACGACGGCCGCCAGAGCAGGCTTGATGAGCGGAAGCATTATTCTCCAGTAGATGCTGAGGAAGCCGGCGCCGTCAATCTTCGCCGCGTCCTCGAGCTCCGATGGGACAGTCATGAAAAACTGACGGAGCAAGAAGATATAGAAGGCCCCTCCGAAAAATGATGGCGCCCAGAGCGGCCTCAGCGTGTCCACAAAACCCAGCCACTTGAAAATCAGGAACACCGGTATCATCGTGACTGCCGAGGGCAGCATCATCGTTGCCAGCAGAATCAGGAAGAGCGGCTCCCTTCCCGGCCACCTGAGCCGCGCAAAAGAAAAGGCCACAAGGGTGCTCGCGAAAAGGACTCCCGCGATATTGAGGGCCGAGAGATAAACCGTGTTCCAGAGATACATCAGCCCCTTGTGAGTTTCGGGCGGAAGAAACTCGAGGGCGCGCGCGTAATTTTTCCACATCGTCGGGCGGGGAATCCATTCTGGTGGAACGACGAGGAGCCGGGTGTCCGCTTTCAGCGAGGTGGAAATGAGCCACACGAAAGGAAGGCTGAAGACGACCGCCGCCGTCGCAACAATGAGGTGAAGGAATACCTGTCGAACCTCTTCCTTTCTCCGCCGCCTCAGCTTCCAATCCACATCTCTGCGCAGAAGCCTTCGAACGCCCGCGCCTGCGAGAGCCGACGACAAGCCAGCCGCAATGAGCAGCCTTGATGGGTTCGCCAGCGGAACGAATTCATACAGCCCAATTGCCAGCGCCGCAAAGGCCAAACCGCCCAGACAATGCAGCAGCCTTCTTCTCTTCAGGCCGCCGTAAGCCAGCCACAGGTTCAGGCCCGCGCCGCAATAACATAGAGCGACCGACGCCAGCCAGGCAAAGCCACTCATCTCCCCGCTCCCTCGTAATGGACCCACCTGGGCGCCAGCACCAATTGAAGCAGCGTCAGGGCCAGGATTATCCAGAAAAGCAGCCACGCAAGCGCCGACGCGTAGCCCATCTTGAAAAACCGGAAAGCGTTATTGAACAGATAAAGAACCGGCACGAGCGTCGAATCAACCGGGCCTCCCAGCCCGGCGGTCAGGACATAAACATTCTCGAACATCTGAAGAGTCCCGATTGTCCCCATGATGAGCATGAAGAAAGTCGTGGGCGAAAGCATGGGAAGCGTGACATGCCGGAACTTGTGCCACGCCCCGGCGCCGTCAATTTCCGCCGCCTCATATAGATGCTGCGGGATTCCCTGAAGGCCGGCCAACCAGATAATCATCCCGCCGCCTGCGCCCCAGAGACCCATGAGTATCAGAGCCGGCTTCGACCAGCGCTCGTCCGCCAGCCACGCCGGAGCCCCAATCCCAAACCACTGCGTCAGAGTCCCCCGCCATATGCTGTTCACCAGCCCGTAGTCGTAGGGGTTCAGCACCCACAGCCACAGAACCGCGCTGGCCACAGTCGGAACGATCGCCGGAAGATAACAGGCCGTCCGATACCACGACATCCCCGTGACCTTGGAATTCAGCAGCATCGCAACGGCCAGGCCGGTCATCATGCTTAGAGGTATGCCAAAGGCGGCGAGGTAAGCCGCATTGCCCAGCGTTTTTGCCACGAGCGGCCACTCGGCGCCGAAAAGCTGGCTGTAGTTATTCAGGCCGACAAACCGCGCTGGATGGAGAACATCGTATGCGCACAGGCTCAGTATGACCGACGCCAGTATCGGCCCGATTGTGAAAATGAGGAAACCGATAATCCACGGCGACGCGAAGAGATAACCCGCCAAAGCCTCCCGTCGAAAAAGACGCCCCACTTTCCCCGCCCTGCGAACATAGATCCATAAGGCCAGGAACATGCCCGCGACGCAGCCGGCAATGATCGCCCAGGCCACGTTCCAGTTCAGCGGCGGGAAGCGACTCCGAAGGAAGAGTTCATCCAGTTCCCTCTGCACGACCTTGCGGCCTTCTCTTAGGGCCTCTCGCGGAGTCTTCTTGTGATATATGGCCTGCTCGAAGGCCCGCACATGCTCGTCCCAAAGGCGCTGGCCGACGAAAGTGACGGGCCTGAATTTGCTCACGCGCATCAAGTTGAGAAACATGCGAAGCGATCGCCGGAATTTCTCCTCCTTCGGGGCGAAGAGGCGGAAAACGGCCTCATCTGAAGGTATGTGCGCCGACATTGATGGGACGAAAGGGCGGCCGCGGCTGCGGTTGTAGTCACGCTGCGCGCGGTTGGCAATTACATTTCCCTCCACGCTCGTCATCCACTTCATGAACTCCCACGCCTCTTCGACATGGCGTGCCCCCGCAGGTATCGCCAGCGAGAAACCGCCCGACCATGTTATGAAGGCGCGCTGGCCGGCAAATCTCCGCTTGCCTTCCAAGCGCTCCTCTGGAATGGGAGCTGGCGCCGCGGCAAAATCCAGGTCCGGCGCAAAGCGAGCAATGCTGTTCAGGACCCAGTTGCCATCAATTTTCATGGCAACCTTTCCTGTGAAGAACGGGTCCAGCTCGTCGCCCACGAAGGTATTCTGAAAAGCAGTTACCGCCTGCGCCCCTCCAAGAAGGTCATAGACGCGAACCATCCATCGCAGGGCCCCAGCCGTGTGAGGATTGTCGAGCGTGCACCTTCGCCCGTCGCGAGTCATGAACTCGCCGCCGTTCTGCCACGAGTATAAGTAAAGCCAGCTATTGCCGTAGTTCGGTATGAACCCTATCTGCTCGTAAGTGCCGTCCGGGCGGCGCTTCGTGAGCTTCTCGGCCGTGACCTCAAGCTCGCCCCATGTTCTCGGCGGCCTGTTCGGGTCCAGCCCAGCCTTTCGGAAAAGCGCCTTGTTCCAGTAAAGCGCTCTATCGTCGGTGCCATAGGGCAGCGCATAGACCCTGCCTCTATACACTGCCTCCTTCCAGCATGCCGGGTAGAAATCGCCCGCCTTTATCCCGTCTCTGCGTATCAGGTCATCTAAAGGCCTGAAAGCTTCCCTGGCAGCCCAGTCGCCGATCGTGAACCGGTCCTGGCGCACAACATCCGGAGGCGCTTTGCCCACAATCGAGGTCAGCAGCTTCTGCGGATTCATCCCTCCGGCGCCCATCGAGAGCGTGCTCACCGTTATACCGGGATGGCGGCGCTCAAACTCCCGAACCGCTGCGTCGCTTCCCTTCGTCTCTTCGCCCGACTGCATCCCCCACACGACGAGGTTCAGGTGGGCTTGCGCGCACCTGCCAAAGCCCATCGTCAGCCCAACCGCGCCCAGCCAGACGCAAAGGATCGCGCGCGCACGAGAAGTCGGCGCAACAGAATCACACTTGGCGCGTGACTTCATCATGTTCACCATTCGAGCCAGTCGCTATCTTCTCCGTCGGTTCCCTTCGGCCTCCAGAGAAGTCCGCAAAACCTTGGCTGCCATGGTGAGAAAACAGACGCCAGGGTTGGCCCGCGTTATTCATGAATTGGCGCCGGCTTTTCCGCGTAGGGCAGGAGCGCTCCGTCGCCACAGCTTTGGAGCGTCGGCGACTGGCCTCCTGCCCGGGGCTATGGTGGCACAGGTTTTCAACCTGTGCCGAGCACAGGAAGCAATCCTGTGCCACCGGCATTGAGGGGACACGATGCAATCCGCCGGCTGGCGGACTGCCCTACGATCCTTGTGCCGATGCCCTCCCATGGAGATGTGGGTAGTCGGAAGACCGCCAGCCGGCGGAGGGGGAGGGGCTCACGCCCCGCACGGCAGGCCATGGCACAGTCTTTCGAGCCTCCTGTAACGCAAGGAGCTCTGTAAGATTCCCTGGTATGGAATCCTGCGCCGCATTGCGGGCGCATTGTAGCCCCAACCTTCAGGTTGCGCGGCCCTCCGGCAGACGGCGCGCCTCCGGCCCTCCGCGCGCGTGACTCGCGAATAATCGCCGTCAAATCGAGACCCGCTTCACTGGCCCATCACTTGCAGTAGCATGCATACCTCGCAGGATATGCTGCGAGAGAAACTCTACCTCCCAGCTCCATTATGTAGAGAGCTTCCTTCGCCGCTTCCTTGCCAGCGCTGCTGAAGAACATCTGGTAATAGTTCGGCCTGTCTGAGATGAACGCAATCTTCTTGCCGTCAGGGCTCCATGAGGGGTAAGTGTCCCTTGCAGGATTTCTCGTCAGGTTCTCCTTCTGAGTTCCGTCGGCATTCATCGTGTATATCTCTTCGTTTCCGTTCACAAATGCGACAAACGCTATCTTGCTGCCGTCGGGCGAGATCGCCGGAACCGCCGAGTAGTAGAAGTCAGTCAGCCTCACTTGGTGGCCGCCATCCACGTCCATTCTACATATGTAGGCTCTTCTGCCGTTCGGCGGAGGTCCCGGAAACTGCGGCAGCCTGTACGGCTGCTGCGTCCATACTATGTATCTCCTGTCCGGCGACACCTGCGGATTGTGATCCGCTATCTGGTTGAATGTCAGCTTCACCGCTCCCCCCTTCCGACCGTTCCTCCCCACATCCAAAACATATAGGTCGGCGTCGCCGTCCCGCGAGGAAATGAACGCTATCCTGTCGGCGCCGAGGAATTTCGGGAAATCATCGAACGCTTCATCGCTCGTCAGTCTCTGCACCGCCCTCTTCTTCAAATCCATAAGGCAAATATCTGCATTTGCGCGGAACTTTCGCACGCTGGCGCAAGCATACGCCATTTTGCTCCCGTCGGCTGAGAAGTCCGGATGCGCGCTCAGGCGGCCGCTCGTTAGTTTCTCCTCCTGCATTGTCTTCAGATCGCACAGCGCTATGTCCCCAGAAGAAACATATGCCAGCTTGTCTGAGGGCGCCCAAACCGGCGATTCCCCTTCTCCGAGCCTCACCTCATTGCTTCCATCCGTTACTACGATCCTCTGCGTGCGGCTGTCCGGCGAAACATATGCTATCTTCTCCCTCGCCCTCGAGAGATCGGCAAGAGAAGCGGACCGGTATCTCCTCTCTACGGTAAACGCGCTTTCGATTGCGTATCCCTGGTATCTTCTCCCGAGGGTTGGGAGGTAGCGGCTTGCGCCCCAGTACACCAGCGCCCCCAAACCGAGAAGCAATGCTATCAGAGCGCCAGACTTGGCCGCTCGCTTCGACGCTCTGCTTTTCATCTTTCCACCCGCGCTCGGCACACTCGCATCCTCCTGATGCTTTTTTTGCAAGATTGTAGTTGCACCCCAAGCTGTAGGGCGGGGGTTCCATCCCCCGCCGCTTGGCCTTTTTGGGCGGGCCTGGGTGGCTAAGTCCCGGCCCTGCCGAGACCGCCACGGCGGCCGTAGGCTTAGCCGCAGGCCCGCCCTACAGACCGCGCGCGACACCAAACGTGCAAAAAAGCACTAATGAGGGCCGCATAATTGAGCGACTCGCTCTGTTGTCATTGCGACCCCGACCAGTCGGGGGTGGCCATCTCAGGCCCGGAGCCAGACTTGTCCGCCAGTCCTCCGAAGGCGCATGCGCCTCCGGCGCATAGTCAGGCGGGCAAGCCTCGACCGTGCGCAGCAGCACGCCGTCTTCCCATCGCTGCAAAACAGCAGCGCCCTTATGCGCTTCCGATCTCCAGCAGGGCCGGAGCAGGCGTGGTCAGGACTTTCTCGAAAGCGTCGGCGTAGAGTTTCATCAGATCGAGGCCGTTGGGTGGTCCGAGACCGCCAACGCTGTGACCCAGGGCCAGAAATTCCTCGATCAGTTTCTCGGACTCAGGATATTCTGCGGGGTCGTAGGTGATGCCCGGGCGGCTGAATGGGCAAGACCAGGGGCAGCCCTTGCCATAGCCGTCGCGAATCTGAAAAAGGCTCTGCGCCGGAACCACGACGGTCTGCCAGCGCTGCACGGGCACGCCCTCGGCCACGAGCGCCTTGTGCACGCCGTCCCTGAACTGCGCAACCGGCACATCGAGCCCGAGCGCCTGCGGCTTCACCCGGAAAACATAGAAGAAATAAGAGTGCGTGCGGTCGGGCGGCGTGAAAGGCGGCTCTATCCCCGGAAGTTGACTCAGCCTGCCTGTCAGGTATTCGCAGTTCTTCTGCCTGGCGGCCGTCATCTCATCGAGGCGGCGCAGTTGGCTTCTCGCAAAAGCGGCTTCGAGTTCATCGAGGCGATAGTTCCAGCCCATCATGTAGGCATTGTAGCGGCGCGGCTCGCCCGGCGTTATCACCTCGCCGAACATCCGAACACGCTCGGCCAATTCGCGACATTTCGGGTCGTCGGTGGTGAAGACGCCGCCTTCTCCGAGGGCCGACAGGTTCTTGCTCCCATTCAGACTGCACCCGGCCATATCGCCAAGCGCCCCAACTTTCTTCCCCTTGTATATCGAGCCGTGCGCCTGGGCGCCGTCCTCTATCACGGCGAGTCCGTGCTTTCTCGCGATGGCGTTTATGGCATCGTAATCGGCGGGCACGCCGTGAATATCAACCGCCATGATTGCCTTCGTGTGGTCGGTTATGCGCTCCTCGATCTTGGCAGGGTCAATCGTCGCCGTCTGCGGCTCGATGTCAACGAAAATCGGAATGCCGTTCGAATGCAGAACGCAAGACGCCGAAGCTAAAAAGGTGAAGGCCGGAACGAGAACCTCGTCTCCCGGTCCAACTGCAGCCGCCGCCACTGCCATATGAAGCGCAGCAGTCCCCGAATTGGCGACGAGGCAGAACTTCATCCCCACATACTCGGCCCATTCCTTCTCGAGCGCCTGAACATTCGGGGCCGGATACCGCCAGGGGCTTGCCTGGTCCAGCGCCTCCATGACAGCCTTCTTGTCTTCGTCACTGATCCAGGGCCAGGGCTTGATCGCGCCGTCTGGCACGGTCTTCGGTCCCCCCAAGGCAGCCAGGTTGCTCATGTCGCCACTCCTTGAGCGCAGTCAACCATGATCTTCACAGCGCTTTCCCGGTCGAGCGCCTTGTGGAAAGCGGTCGAGATTTCTTCAAGCGGGAAGGAATGCGAGACAATCAGGGAAGCGTCAATCTGCTTCGATTTCAGCAGTTCCGCGGCCCTGGGATAGAGCGGGCCGCATGGATTGTGATTTGAGCCCGCGAGCCGCAGTTTTCGGAAATGGAAGCGGTCAACATCGAAGCTCAGAGTTGCCGTCGTCTTCCACTCCATGCCGACGAAGGCGATAACGCCGCCTATCGCTGCGACCTGCGCAGCCTGAGCGATTACGGCGCTTGGCGGTGCAGTTATCAGAATGGCGTCAACGCCCCGGGGCTCAATGTCGAGCAGCGACGAGACAAGACCCTCCGTGTCTGGCGCAAAAAGATGGTCTGCGCCAAGTCTCAAGGCCGCTTCCCGCCGCGCCTTTCCCTCCGCCGGATGGCACACATAAACTCGACTCGCCCCTGCAACCCGGCAAAGAGCTAAAGCCATCAAGCCGATCGGCCCCGCGCCGATTAAAAGAACTGTCGAGCCGGAAGCGACGGCGGCGTCGCTGACCAGGTCCATCGCCACCGTGAGCGGCTCGAAGAGAGCGCCCTCGTGCCCCGTCAGGCCAGGGCATGGGAAGAAGAAACGCCGCTCCTTGCAGACATATTCGGCGAACCCGTCGTGCCCGCACGAAATCGGCTGGTCGCAGTGTCGCGGCCGCCCTCTCGAACAATACCAGCATTTCCCGCACGCGATGCTTCCGATGCCCGAGACGAGCGCCCCTGGTTCCAGGTCCGCTTCGGGTCCTGCCCTCTCGACAACAGCCGAGAACTCGTGCCCCCGCCGATACCAGCCGGATTCGCCGGATCGAAATGCCCACACGTCCGATCCGCAGATGCCGCAGGACACAACGCGCGCGAGCACTTCGCTTCCGCGCGGCGCGGGAGTCTCGATTTCCCGCAGTTCAACCCGTCTGGCCGATTCAAAGAAAGCTGCCTTCATTTTGCGTCGTCCGACCGGCCTGTGATTGCCGGGAAGCTTCGCCGCGCAGCGACAATAACCTCTGGCCCAAAAAGCAAGCCCGAGTTGCGGCGCCGTACGCGTCTCGTGCGCAGGCAAGAAGGAAGCGCGATCTGGTGCGCGAAATAGTGCGCCGGAAGTTCATCGTCATGAAATTCTTCTTGGCCGAGATGACGAGCGACGAGGCGAAGGAAGTGGCGCCGGCGTGCGTGCTCCTGGCGCCCGTGGCGACTGTCGAACAGCATGGGCCGCATCTTCCGCTGCACACCGATATAGATAACATCGCGCAAATCCTCGCGGAGGTCGCGAGGCGGACAAATCCGCCCGCCAGAAGTCAGGCGGGTGAACAGCCGCGAGTCCTCGTCGCTCCGCCAGTCTGGTTCTCTTTCTCTCCATTCGATCCCCAGGTCTATCCCGGCAGCATAAGAACCAGGCCCGATGTATTCGCCTCGGCCCTGAACGACATCCTCGAATCATACCTGCGCGGCGGCTTCCGCAAGATAGTCGTCGTTAACGGGCACGGAGGCGGCACTGAACTGGTCATACCGGAAGTCGTGAGGCGGCTCAACAGCAAGGTCGCTTCAATCTGGCGCGACTGGCAAATACCCGCAGAAGCGAAAGTTGTGCAGTTCTGCTGGTGGGTGTTCCTCGCAGAGTTTGCCCGCGAGGAACTCGAACGCATCCGCGGCAAGGAAGTCAGTCTCGACTGGCACGGGGGCGACATCGAGACTTCCTTGCAGCTCTATCTGCGGCCCGACCTCGTGGATATGAGCAAAGCGAAGCGCGGCTCGACATTCAGCCGCGAGGTCAAGTTCTCTTACCACGATCTCGCGGACTGGCACAGGCAATATGTCGTCGAGGGGTATCCTGCTGAAGTCCTGCCCGGCGATCTCGACATGATCAGCGGCGATCCGACAACAGCGTCGAGGGAGAAGGGCGAGGCCATTTTCAACCTCGCGGTCGAGAAGGTATCGGAGTTCATCCGCGAATTCGCCTCGCGCTGACGCCGCCCGCTCACAGCTCGAGCCGCGCGCAGCGACACCCTCGGCGTTTATGGCGCCCTCGACCGAAGTCTCACTCCAGCCCGCGCCGTTCACGCCACCTCCAGCGCCAGAATCTCGTAGGCTTCGATTGAGGGAATCGCGACGCGCACGATGTCGCCGTCACCCTCGAAACGCGCCTCCTCCCCGCGCCAGAGAAGATGCGCCCTCCTAACGCGCCTGCTTGAAGGTGCTTCAAGCAGACTGCCGAGATGAACGGTTGCCCTCTGCTCCCCGACTGCCGCAATCTCCGCCGCTGGCGGAAGCCAGAGATCGGGTGTGGTGCAGTTGACCATGTGAATGAGAACCCGCGCAGGAGCCTTTTCAGCTTCTTCCCGCTGGCGATACACATGAACATCCACAATTCCCGGCCCCTCGATGAAAACGGACGGCGGCTCCTTCAAAGCCCACCGCACCGCATTCTCCAGCAGCCGCCGGTGGTCGGGGCTGTTGGCCGAAGCGCAGATTCTATCAATGTCAAAGGGGAAATATGCCGCGCGCCCCTTCCCGTGAGAGCGAATGACCGCAAGCGGCGTGTCGGTTCTCGCCGCGCGGAAGAAAGCTCGCTCAGGGGGCATGTGGGGAATTGGAGGGATGAGAGTGAGAGCGGCGCTTGAGCCTTCGAGCAGGCTCACGGGGCAAAAGTGCATCTCGGGAAGCGGCAATACATTCGTTCCATTGAAGCCCGAGCCGAGCTCCTCTCGGGCCTCGAGGCGGGCGTAGGCGTTCCTGATTGGCCCATGAGGGAAGTCTGCCAAGCTCGTGACTCCGAAGAGGTCGGCCAGGGCGAAATCATCACGGCGCTTTCCGTTCTCATCGAAGCGAGAAGTTTCAAAGGTCGCGACAAGCGCGCCTCCAGCCTGCACAAATTTCCGCACCGCCTCGCACTGGGCATTCGAAAGACACGCCTGGTTGGGAAGCACGAGGACTCGAAAACGGCGCAAGGCATCGTCGTCCAGGTCATCAACATGAATCATGTCGAAGGGAAGTCTGGCGCGCAGAAGCGCGTGATAAACTCCCCGAAAGGGCTCTGTTACGAGCCGCGAGCCCTGGTCCTGGCCGTAGATGTCATAGATGCGCTGAGAATATGCAACGGCTATCTCGGCGCAGCTCTCGGTGTCGCGGTAGAACTCTCGATGGCGATGATAGAAATCGAAAAAGCGCTCGATGGCCTCGAAGCAGCGCCTGTCCTCGCCGCTTGCGCCGATGACGTGATACCAGAGACGCGAGCCTGAAGCGGCCGCCTCGGCCATAATCAGCGTGTGCTCTGCCGGCGGTTGAGAAGCGATTCTACCCGTTCCGCCGTATGCGCCGAACAGATGGTAGTAAGGCTTAAGTCGGCCAGGGCCTACCCGGCCAGAAGCTGATACGCCTTCGCCGGAATGAACGAGCGACCTCATGATTTTCCCCGTGGCCCCAAATATCCATATCGGGTCTTGCGAGTGGCGGGTCTGATGGTCGGCGTCAATCATGTCGTGGGCGGCGCACAGGGCCTTGTATCTCCGGCCCGACATATTCACAGGCTCGAGACCGTGGCCCAGGTTGAGGACGGCCGTGGCGCTTGGCTTCAGCGCCTTCGCTGCATTCTGCCACTGCTGTGCGAGGCTAAGACAGCATTCCGAATGCCAGTCGAGCCATGCCTGCCATGCGGGGTCAGACCATTCTCTCTTTGTCGGCATTTCGAGGCCCGTCGCGGCTGCAAAACCTTTCCGGCAGGCGATGCAGTGGCAAGGGCCGAGAGTTGACGCCGCGTTCTGCCAGGCGTTGAAGAAGAAGCCGTCCACATCGTATCGCTCCATGACCTCGCGGAACATCACCTCGGGAATCCACCATCTGTAGTAAGGCCCGTTCAGGCAGACATGATACATTCGGCCGCTGCTTCCCGGGTCGTGGCCAGCGTCGGCGATTGGCTGGCCGTTTGCATCCGTGAGGCACCAATCGGGATGGTGGGCGGCAAGCTTCTCATGAACGCGGCTTGGCGTGAAGCGAGCAAGCACTTTCAGGCCCAGCTCCCTGGCCGCCTGAACGAGCTCGCCGAAAAGGTCCCTGTTCCCCAGCCACGGGCTCACCCAGTTCAGAGGCTGCGCCGTCGGGTAGTAATGGATTATGCCCCCGGCGTTCAGTGTGACGCCGTCAATGTGGGTGCGCCGCCAGAAATCTTTCCACCACTCGATGTTGATGTGAGCGGGGTCGTGCTCCTGGATATTCAACTGCCCCCACAGGAAACAATCATCCCACCAGCCTGGCTGATGCTGTGACATTCGCTTTCCCTCCTGGCCTGAGCGGGTCTTCGGTCTGCGCGCTACAGCCCTGGCTTTTCGCCGACTGCTGTCGGTGCGCCTCCCGGCCGTTCGCACGCCAGTCCTTCCTTGCAAAAGTCCGCGCTATATCAGCACCACTTGTCATCGCGAGCCCCGACTTGTCGGGGCGTGGCGATCTCATCCCCTGGCCGGGCAGGCTTTCAGGCGAGGTTTAGAGATTGCCACGGACCGCCAAACAACTGGCGGGTCTGGCAATGACCGTCAACGCCCATCGCCGCCCACATGGTGGCATCGCCAGGTTGTAACGCTGACTTATGCAACTAACCGCCAGCTTGCGTAGGGGCACGGCACGCCGTGCCCCTACAGAGGCTCATGAATAGTGCGGGTTACCTGGACGCGCCTGTTGAGCGAGCGCTCAGCAATCTCACGAGCCTGGGTTGTGCTGCCCTGTCAGCAGGACGCCTGCCACAGCGATGGCCGTGCAGTTCAGTCCTCTACGATCGAGCGGCTGCCTGCCTCGGCAGATATGCCGGGCAGCGGGAGCAGTCGGTGCCCTTCCAGGGCCGGGGGCGAGGCCGGCTTCCCTCCCACCATTTGCAGGCGTCTCGCGGAACCCTCCTGGAGACGGCCGCTTCGCCCTGCTTCTCGGTCACGACATCATGAGCGACATAGAAGTGCACGCAGTTGCGCTTCATATGCGCTTCTCTGTCCATCTGCTCGATCCCCTTTATGTCCGCGCGCGTTCCCTGACAAGCTATCTACTGCTTCGGGCGTTTCGAGGCAGTCGCAACGCCCTCGCCGGGAGAACTGGAACGAAGTTGCGGGTGAACCCCTCCCAAGCCGCACTTGCGCTGCCGCGCCGCAGGTCGCGCTTCTTAGTTGTCCCTTTCCGGAGGCAGGGGCCTTCGATCGTCAAAACTTTCCCAGCGCTTGTGCTCGTGGCAGACCATGTCCTCTCCGTAACTCCAGCAGTAGAAAGTCTCGCCGTCCGGGCTTTCGAAATCAACATCGAAGAAGCCCTTCGGGTAAGCCCCCAGGGTTGCGATGCGCTCGACCCACACCGCTTTCACCAGGTCCTCGTGGACGAATCCGGTAACCGGACTCCATCTGCGAAGGCCCAGCCGTGAGAAGGGCTCGTTTACAGCCTCCAGGGCCTTGGCCGCCTCTTCCGTTATCTTGATTACCTGAGGCAGAACGAGGTTCGCTTCCTGCAATGTGAACTGTTTCGGCTCGAAGGCGATGCTCCTTACCTCCAGCCATACGCCACCCTTCTCCGAGGCGTCCTGCTCGCTCATGATCGGTCCCTACACATATTTTTCCCAGTTGCCCGCGCGAATACCTCTTGAGCTTATTGAGACTCGCGGAATAGTGCGAAAGCCATCGTTGCGAGTCGCTCAATCATGCGAGCCTCAATAGAGCAGTATACCCAGCCAAAGCCCGAGCGAGACTGGTTCAAGGCTTCCCTGCGGCGGATTCTCGCTCTGGCTGCGCTTTCTCCTCGGCCTCGGCGCGTACCACCCGAAGTTTTGCGGCAACTTCGCGGGTCTCAACAACATTGAGGCCCGCTGGCACAACAAGCGATAGCGTGCGCTCCACGTCGCCTTCCAGGCCCTTCAGGTCGAGAGGAGATGTGGCTATGCCTGTAACTTCCTCCAGCGCCTCCGGTGAGCCGACAATGGTAACCATCGGCGGCTGCAGTTCGACGGATTGGATGCGCAGCCCCTGAGGCAAGGAACCTGTCGTGCGCAGCAGGACCGGCACGGTTCGAGCGCTGCGCTGCTGCCTGATAGAAACGGTGGCCGTGACCGTGCCCGGACTGATGGACAGACCTCGCACCGCGTGACCGTCTCTGTCGAGAGCTTCCGGCGCAATGGTGGACGATACGAGCCTGCGGGCGCCCTCGATGGGAACTCGCACTCTCACGCGCCACACGCGCTTCACCACTTCGGTTTTCCCCTTCACTTCCACGGCGCCCGGCGCAACTGCCGTCTCTTCCACTTCATAGCCGGGAGCCGGCCTGCCCATGAAATCGCATCCCACTTCAAGGAATCTCGACACCGGCATCCACACCACGACGCTCACCGACTCGGGACTGGCGATTGCCTCGATGCCCTCCGGCGCCGTCACAAGAACGCGCGCCCTATATGTGCCCAACCGGCCTTTCCTCAGGCGCACCCATGCGCGCACATCTCCAGGAGAGAGCATCTCTATCTCGGCGCGGCTCCCTCTCAACTGACACTGCACCGAAGGGGGCCGAACGCTGCACTCAATATCTGACGCCGCCCCGACAGGCTCCACCGCCACGTTTCTCAATACTCTCGCAAGAAAGCTCTCCGACCCCTGGAGCTGCACATAGCCCCAGATGAAAATGGCAACGACAATCGCCGTCGCCTTAAGACCCAGATTTCGGCTCAGCATGGCTTCTTCTCCAGAGCCGCACGGCCGGCTCCTTCTCCGCAGGGGCGAGCACACTCAGAAGTTGCTCCGTGAGGTCTCGGTCTGATAGGTCGCTCAGAAGCTTCCCCTCCAGACTGAGAGAAATGGTCCCCATCTCCTCGGATACTACCACGGCCGCGGCGTCGGTTATCTCTCCCAGGCCAATAGCTGCCCTGTGCCTGGTGCCGAGAAAAGCGCCCACATCCTTGCGCTCGGTCAGCGGCAGAAAAGCGCTGGCCGCAACAATCCTGTCTCCTCTGATAATCACGGCCCCGTCGTGAAGCGGCCCGTGAGGGTAGAAGATCGTGCGTATGAGCGAGGCGGAGACGGCAGCGTCCAGAGGCTGGGCGCTGTCGAGAAATTCATCCAGCCCGACCTCGCGCTCGAAAACTATCAGGGCGCCCAGCTTCTCGTTGGCGCAGGCCCTGGCGCCCGCCACGACCTCGCGCACCACCCTTGCCACCTCCTCCTTTTTCAACCCGGCGAACGGGTGCGGCAGAAAACGTCCCCTGCCAAGGCGCTCCAGACCTCGTCGAAGCTCGGGCTGGAAGAGAACGATAAGCGCCACAACTCCGGGCAGAATGGCCTGACGCAGAAGCCAGTTCAAGGCCGTCAGACCAAGCAGGTTTGTGAGGCCCAGCAGCGCCAGGAGCACTGCCACCCCCTTCAGAAGCTGGATGCCTCTGGTGCCTCGAAGCCAAAGGAAGAGATAATAAACGCCCACTGCCACCAGAGCGATGTCCAGCAGAGCCGCCCAGGAGAATTGCCCCAGAAGAGTCCGCAGAATTGTTCCCAGGTCCACCGCTTCACCTCTCGTGCTACATGGCGAGCCACTTCGCACAGCAGCCGCTGCCTGCGCAGTCATGCCCGCAAACGGCAGCGCATCAAAACCGTTCCGCCGCCGCCAAGCTCTTCCCTGGTCGGGGACGCCCTTGCGCCCGAGATAGCGTTGACGCCGGCCGCATCTTCTCAGAGCAGCGCCCGCATGTAACGCGCCGCAGTTGGAAGTCAGACAGGGCCAGTTGCGGTCCAGGACACATCTGGCTCACTGCGCAGACGAGTTGGAGGCTACATCTCCGCCGTGGGATGAGACTCATCTTCTTCTTGGCCGGTTTCAACGGGGAACTCTTCTCGGTTGGCGCAGCTCGCGCCGCACTCCGAACCGCATCCGAAAGCCCATCCGAGATGGGGCGCGGGCACCTCGGCGTAGCCTCCCTCTTCCAGGGCTACGACATAAGTTCCCTTGGGAATGCGGTGCTCTACCACCTTCCCTGGGCCCTTCTCCGTTTCCACAATCCTGCCGATCTTGGGAAGAAAGGTCTTGGCGACCACATATCCCTCGTGCTCGTATCGCAGGCAACAGCGCAGCCGCCCGCAGGCGCCGGAAAGCTTTTCGGGCACAAGCGACATCCCCTGGTCTTTCGCCATCTTCATTGTGACGGACTCGAACTCGGTGAGCCAACTCCCGCAGCAGAGGGCCCTGCCGCAGCGCCCCGCCCCACTCATAAGCTTGGCAACATCCCGCGCTCCAACCTGATGAAGTTCCACCCTGGCGCGCAAAGCGGAGGCCAGGTCTTTGGCGAGGGAGCGGAAATCCACCCTCCCGCGAGAGGCGAAATCGAGGATGAGACGCTGCCCGTCAAATGTGCAGCGAGCGCGAAGAATCTTCATTGGCAGGCCATGCTCATTTGCTTTCGCCTGGGCGGTCTCCACGGCTCTGGCGGCCTTTTCCCTGTTGGCGCAGTCCCACCTCATGTCATCCTCTGTGGCCTTGCGCACAATCGGCTTAAGCGGTTGGGGCAGGATGTCGGGACTTATCTCGTGAACCCCGCGCACCACTCTGCCCAGCTCCAGGCCCCGGTCAGACTTGACCAGCACGCAGTCCCCGGGGTTCAGATCATATCCGGCCGGATCGTAAAGCCGCATCCGGTTCACAGGCTCGAACTGCACTCCCACTGCGTATGGCATCTTTATCCCCCTCAGCCGCCGTTGGCTGCTGGCTGCGGCCGAAGCAGGTCAAGGCGAACTTGGCGGTTCGGTCGTTGCTCTGAGTGCCTGAGGCGGGCAATCTGCTCGACGATATCCCCCACGACGCGAAGGATTGCGTCGGGCTTCAGATTGAAAGTTGACAGGCCGATGCGCTCCGACGACACCTCTGGCATTGCCAGCCGGAAGTCCGAGCCTGGCACTGCCGCCATGAGGTCCTTTAGCCGCTCGGCCTCAGCCCTCGACAGCAGGCCGTCGCTCTGGAAGCGTATGGCTGCCGAGCGCCTGTCTCCAGATACGGAGCCAACTCCCGCCGCCAGACACCAAAGCTTTATGCGAAGCATGCGGAGAAGATTCTGAACCGGCTGGGGCACAGGCCGGCCGTAGCGGTCCACAACCTCCTCGCGCAGAATCCTGAGCCCCTTCTCGTCGCAAACCCCGGCCATCCTGCTGTAAAGCTCCATCCTCTGGCTGAGGCTTGGAACATACTCGTCGGGCAGAAAGGCTGGCACGGGCAGGTCAATCGTCACCTCCGGCTGAGGAGCTGGCGCGGGTTCTCCCTTCAGCTCGCTCGCTGCCTGCGCCAGCATCTGGCAGTAAAGCTCGAAACCCACGGCGGCTATGAAGCCGTGCTGCTCGGGCCCGAGAATGTTCCCCGCTCCTCTTATCTCCAGGTCTCGCATGGCTATCTTGAACCCCGAGCCCAGCTCGGCAAACTCCCTGATAGCGTCTATGCGCCTCCCGGCCGCATCGGTCAGACGTTTGTGAGGAGTCCAGGTCAGGTAAGCGTAGGCCTGGCGATCGCTGCGCCCCACCCTGCCGCGCAACTGGTAGAGCTGGGCAAGCCCGAACTGCTCGCAGCAGTCAATGATTGTCGTATTGCAGTTCGGTATGTCCAGCCCGCTCTCGATGATGCTGGTGCATACCAGCACATCATATTCCCCGGCATAGAAGTCGAGCATGCGCCTTTCAAGGTCCTGCTCGGGAAGCTGACCGTGGCCTATTGCGATGCGGGCGTGGGGAACGAGCTTCCTCACATACTCGGCCGCGTGCCCTATTGATTCCACCCTGTTGTGAACGAAGAATGCCTGGCCTCCCCTCTCCATCTCCCTGAGTATAGCCTCCCTGAGAACCTCATCCTCTCTTGCCATGGCCTTCGTCCTTATGGGAAGCCTTCCCTCGGGCGGGTCATTTATTGTGCTCATCTCGCGCAGCCCCGACAGGGCCATGTGAAGCGTGCGGGGAATAGGCGTGGCTGTCAGCGTGAGCACGTCAACGCTCGTCTTGAGCTGCTTTATCTTCTCCTTCTGCCGCACTCCGAAGCGGTGCTCCTCATCAACGATCAGAACGCCCAGCCTCTTGAACTCAACATCGCGGCTCAGCAGCCTGTGGGTGCCTATGACTATGTCCACGGCGCCGCTGCGGATGCCCTCAACTGTGCGCTGCTGCTCCTTTCGATTCTGGAAGCGGCTGAGCATTTCAACCCGAACAGGGTAAGGCGTCAGCCGCTCGCTGAATGTCTGGTAGTGCTGCTGAGCTAAAACGGTAGTCGGAACCAGGACCGCAGCCTGCGTATCATCGAGCACCGCCTTGAAGGCGGCCCGGATTGCCACCTCGGTCTTGCCGTAGCCCACATCGCCGCATACAAGGCGATCCATCGGCGCCTGCAGCTCCATGTCGCCCTTGACTTCCTGAATGGCCTTCCATTGGTCCGGCGTCTCCTCGTATGGGAAACCAGCTTCCATCTCCTGCTGCCAGGGCAAATCGGGCGAGAAGGCTTTGCCGTGCGCGGCGCTGCGGGCGGCATACAATTGCAGAAGCTCGCGCGCAAACTCCCTCGCCGAGCGCATCGCGCGCCTCTTCGTCCGCTCCCATTCCCCTCCGCCCAGGCGGTGGATAGCTGGCCTCGCTTCTTCTCCACCGATGTATTTCTGAACCCTGTCGAGCTGTTCGACCGGAACGAAAAGCTTGTCGTTCTCCGCGTAGTTTATCTGCAGGTATTCTCTCTCGGACCCGTTGACCGCGCGGCGCACAACCCCCGCATAAAGACCTATGCCGTGATGAATGTGCACGACATAGTCGCCCGGCCGAAGCTGAGTTGTGGAAGCTATACCGACTGCCGCTGGAGCTCTTCGACGCCTGGGAGGCCTGCGAGCCTTTCGCCAGCCGAAAAGCTCCGCATCGGACAGCACGACGAGCCGCAGACCCGGCAGTGCAAAACCCTGGCTCAGTTGTCCGCGGCTCAGCATGAGCGGACCTACGGGAAGATCCAGCGCCTCTTCCTGCGATATGGTGGGCGTTTCCCACTGCGCCAAGATCTCCGCCAGCCGCTCCCGCTGCTGCGTTATGGCAACCGCTCGATAGGCGTCATCACGCCATCTCTTCGCGCTGCTCGCGATGATGTCGGGCCGGCCCCCGAGCGCTTCAACCGGCAGCGATTCAGCATTCAGCTCGTCTCTCTCGCCTCTCGGAAGGCCATACAGCTCAATCACGCCCCTTGCCTGAAGAAGCCCCATCGCCTCATCCCATCCCAGGTAAAATGGGTGCGGTATGGGCAGGATGGCGCCGTGTTTCAGCCGCAGGCGGTAGAGGTCGCCTATCTCGGATTGCAGCTTCTCAAATGCCTCGCCGCATGAATGCGGCTCCTCGATTGTGACGCTTGCGTCTTCGGGCAGGTAGTTCAGAAGAGTGGCGCGCTGAGGGAAGAGATAAGGGAGATAGTATTCCTGCCCCGGGGCGTAAGTTCGCTGCTCCAGCAATTCGATGTCGCGCCTCGCTTCCGCTTCCAGCCGCCTGGCCGCCTCGGCCGGCAATCTGCGCAACTGGGCTTCCAGGCTGGCGCGAATGGAGGGCAGGGCGCGGGCAGTCGCCTCATCCTCCAGCAGAAACTCCCGGGCGCACGCAACCTTCAACTCATCAACAGCGGCAAGAGACCGTTGGCTGCTCACCTCGAAGATTCGGAGCGACTCGATTGTGTCGCCAAAGAACTCGAGCCTCGTGGGCTGGTCGGCAGTCGAAGGGAAAATATCCAGAATGCCTCCGCGCAAGCTGAAGCGGCCAGGCTGCTCCACAAGCTCATCTCTTTCATAGCCCAAGCTCACCAGCCGCCTGCACACTTCAGGGGGAGATACCTCCTCTCCCCGTGCCAGGGTCATGATGGAGTGTTTGAAGACTTCCGACGGCAGGGTTAGATGGAACGCGGCGGCCGGCGTTGCCAGAATCACGACAGGCTCGCCTGCAGCCAGCCTCTCAAGAACCGAGAGCCTGTCGCGCAGCAGCGACGCGTCGGGAGAAATCTCTTCATAGAGCATCGTGTCCAGCGAGGGGAAAACAAGCAGCCTGCGGTATGCGCCCTCCGTCAGGAGGGCCTGTAGGTCGTCGGCCAACTCGTGCAGACGGTCTTCCCTGGCGGCCAAAACGAGAACGGGCTTCTCGCATGATTCGAGAAGACCGGCCAGAAGAAAACCTGCCGCCCCCCGCGTCAGCCCGCAGACATAAGCGCCCCTGCGGCTGGCCTGGGCCGCCGCAATTTTATTGAAAACCTCCCATTCTTCCAGGAGGCCTAAAATTCCACGCACTACTCAATTTTATCACTGCGGCTTCGAGCCGGTCAACGGACTGCTGCGAGCAGGGCGGAGGGTACAGGGCATAGAGCATGGGGCATGGGGCATGGGGCACAGGGCATAGGGCATAGAGCATGGGGCATGGGGCATAGGGCAGAGAGCATAGGGCAGAGAGCATAGGGAGGGGGTTGGGCTGCATCCAGTAGCGTCGGGCCTTGTGGCCGGCGGCCCTGACCCCCCGTGAAAAGGGAAAGCCGAGCCTGTAGCGTCGGGCCTTGCGCCTGACGGCATTCCTCAGGGAGTGCATGAGGTCGCGCTGCGAAGAGGAAAAGCCGGGCGGCGCAGGGAATCCGGCTGCTGCTGTCAATTTCGAATCAGAATTGGAGGTCGCACTATCTTGCCCGATAAACTCGCAGTTCACGGTGGAGAGCCGGTAATAGCCCAGGGCGCCGTGCGGCCCTGGCCTCATGTCACCGACGAGGATCGCGCGGCCGTCGCCGAGGTAATGCGCAACGGCGATATGGGCGCGCAGCGCGAAATCCAGGCGAAGGCTTTCGCCGAGGAATGGGCGCGCTATATGGGCGTTGCCCACGCCATTCCATGCAACAGCGGGACCGCTGCACTGCACATGGGCGTGGCCGGAGTCGGCATCGAGCCCGGCGACGAAGTCATCTGCCCGGCCTTTACCTACTGGGCCACGGCCGCCGCCGTGCTCCATCACAATGGCATCCCGGTTTTCGTTGACATCGAGCCGCGCACATGGACGATGGATCCCTCGCAGATCGAAGCGCGCATCAGCGACCACACTCGCGCGATCATGCCCGTTCACATCCACGGCATGCCGGCCGACATGGACCCAATCCTGGCCATTGCGCGCAAGCACAACCTGGCTGTCATTGAGGATGTCGCGCAGGCTCACGGCGCTCGCTATAAGGGCCGCCTCTGCGGCGCCTTTGGCGACTGCGCCGGCTACAGTCTCCAGGCCACCAAGCTCCTGACAACCGGCAGCCACGGCGGAATCTTCACCACCGATGACGAGATAATCTACAAGCGCGCCGGCCTGCTGGAATACCTGGGCGAGCTTGTCATCCCCGGCCGCGAGGGCCGCGAGCAGGAATACAACGCCTACGGCATGGGCTGGATGTATCGCGGCGACACCTTCGGCCAGGCTTTCGCGCGCAGCCAACTGCGCCGCCTCGACGAGAACAACGCCCGCCGCATCGAGAACTGCAATCTGCTGAGCAGCCTGCTGCGCGGCGTGCCCGGCGTCGAGACGCCGCATGTGCCCGAAGATCGCACCTGCGTTTTCTATACTTATGTCCTGAACATCTCGCCTGAGCCGCTGGGCCTCGACATCGAGCTGCCCCTCTTCCGTCAGAAGGTGGAAACTGCGCTGCGCGCCGAGGGCGTGCCCGTCGGCCGCTGGCAGCGAATGGCTGTTCCGGCTCAGGATGTGTTTCAGAAGCAGGTCGGCTATGGAAAGGGCTGTCCCTGGTCTTGCCCTCACGCTGGGCATGTCGAATACAACATAGCCGACTATCCCGTCACCAACGCCTTCGTCGCCACCAATCTTTATGTCAACGGCATCTGGCCGCCGAATGGAGCAGACCTCATGCGAGCTTTCGCTGACGCAATCGTCAAAGTGATGTCGCAACCTGAGGCGGTCCTTGCCATCGAGGTGACCCCCGAATGAAAGCAGGCGCCTGCGAGATCGAAATCCACGTCGCCGTCGGCGGCGAAGTCCCCGGCCAATGGCTGCGCCGAACTGCCGGCCATGTGCGCGATCCGCTGGCGGTTTCGGCTCTCGCCCTGGAATCTCAAGGACAACGCGCGGCCATTGTGTCCTGCGATGTGCTGTCCTTGAAGAACCGCATCGTCGCCGACCTGCGCGCGAGCCTCTCATCTCTCGTTGAGCCGCAGTATCTGCTCCTCGCCGCCACCCACACTCACACCGGCCCACCAGTGTGCGATGCGCTTGGCAGCACATCGGACGAGGCCAGCGTTGAAGCGCTGGCCAGCATCATCGAGCAGGCTGTGCGCGCCGCTTTCGACCGCCTTGAACCCGCGCGCCTGGGCTGGGCATCGGGCCGCGCGCCCGGCTTCGCCTTTCCACGCCGCTGGCGAATGAAAGACGGCACAGTCCAGATGCATCCGCGCAAGGACGATCCGAACCTGGTTGAACCGGAGGGGCAGAGCGACGACACTCTCACCGTGCTGCGCGTCTTGCGCGAGGATGGCTCGCCCCTCGCTCTGTGTGTCAACTTCGCCTGCCATGCCACATTCGTCGGCGGAGGCCAGTTCTACTCGGCCGATTATCCCGGCGTCGTGCGGAGGTCGGCCAAAAAAGCGCTTGGCAGTGAGGTCGCCGTTCTCTTTCTCAACGGCCCCTGCGGCGACGTGTGCCAGGAGAATGTCGAGGATCGCAGCGAGTCGCGCTACGGCGAGGAGCCGATGGAGCGCATCGGCGCCCAGCTTGCGAGTCGCGCTGTCGAGTTCGCCGCGGCCGCCTCCATGTCGGAGGACGCCGCGCTCGCTGCTGCAACCGAGGCGATACGGGCAGCGGTGAGGGCTGTGCCGGAAGCTGACCTGCGAGCAGCGCAGAGTTGGGCCGAGGGCCGCAGCCTCGCGGAAGCTCCCGACACGGCAAAGGAGGTTGCGCTGCGCGAGCTGCTGTTTGTAGAGGCTGACCGCTCCGAGCGCCCGGTTCTCGACATCGAGATCGGCGGGCTCCGCATTGGCGACGGCGCGCTCGTTGCGCTGCCAGGCGAGATATTCGCGGCCATCGGCCGCGAGATTCGCGCCGGTTCGCCCTTCCGCCACACAGCGGTGGTTGAACTTGCCAACGGCTGCTACGGCTACGTGCCGACTGCCGAGGCTTTCCTGGGCGGCGGCTACGAGACATGGCTCTGCCGCTCCAGCCGCCTCGCGCCCGAAACTGCCGAGCAAATGGCGCAGGCCGGCCGCCGGGTCCTTGAGCGGCTGGCTGGCCGACGAGGAAACGAGGCAGGCTGATCACGTCAAAGAGGTTCGGCCGGACTATGCCCAAGCCCAGAGACAAGCGAGCGCGGCTGCTGGAGGAGGGGAAGAGGCTGTATAATCAGCCCGTCGAGGAGATCCTGAGGCCTGTTGGAGGCAAGTGACGATGGTGCAATTCAAAGAGAAGTATCTGGTGGACGAGAACGGTGAGACAGCGGCGGTGGTGCTGGATATCAAGGCATACCGACGCCTTCTGAAACACCTGGAGGATTTGGAGGACACTGTAGAGCTGGACCAGGCGAGGCGCACGGCCAAGAGTTTCCGCCCCTACAATGAGATTCGAGCGGACCTCAAAAAGGCGCGCCGGCTGTGAACTACACTGTCCGCCTGGAAAACCGTGCTGAACGCGACCTCCAACGCTTGCCACGGGACGTGCTGCGGCGTGTTGACGCAAAGCTGCTGTCGCTGGCGCACAATCCCCGGCCCCGGGGCGTCGCCAAATTGCGGGGGCGTGAAGGAGAAGGCTAGCGGGTCCGCGTGGGAAACTGTCGTATTCTCTACACGATTGACGAGAGGGTGCGAGTCGTTTCGGTTTACCGTATCCGCCCCCGTCCAGCAGCGTACCGTTAGCTGGCAAGCAGGCTCGGCTGCTGGAGGAGGGGAAAAGGATGTATGATCAAGCCGTGGACGGGATAGCGAGTGAGGGCCGGGCGCAGCGGTGGCGCTGACGATTGAGTTCATACGGAAAAGCGTGGCTGCGGGGGAATACGAGCTGTCCCTGCACGCTGATGAAGAGCGGCTGGACGAGGGGCTAACGGTGGGCGACCTGGAAGAGGCGTTGAGGGCCGCCGAACCTCTGGAGGACTATCCTGAGGACCCGCGCGGGCATAGCTGTCTGGTCTTGGCCTATGGCAAGGGGCGACCATTACATGTCGTCTGCGGGCTCACGAAACAGGGCAAACTGATCCTGATAACGGTCTATCGTCCGACGATGCCCAAGTGGAAAGACGAACGCACTCGGAGCCCTTACAGGACCCCGTAGGGGCGAGTAGGAGGTAGAGAAATGGCGCGTCAGTATTCGGACTGCTATTTTTGCGGCGGCCAGGTGGGAGAGCAGCAGATCGCGCGTGAAGTCTGGTGGCAGGGCAGACTGCACCTGATTGAAGGCGTCCCGGTGGGTGTGTGCCAGCAGTGCGGGCAGAAAGTCATCCTGCCCGACGTGGCAAAGATGGTTGACAGGATGCTCGCCGGCGAGGTCTGCCCCGACCATTTTGTGCAGGTGCCCACCTACCGGTTCCACGAGGCCGAGCCGGTATCATAGCCTGGCACGGGACTCCAGCATGCAGGTTCTCTAACGACCCTGATAGCTCATTGGGGGCATGGCGCTCGTGGCTGAGACGCATCGCAACCGCGACCTTTTCTCCGACCATTACCTCAATGCGGATGACCGCCTGAAGGGGCTCCCGCAGTGGCGAGCGCCTGACGGGGTTCAGGAGAAATTGAGGGCCCTGTCGGAGCTCTACGCACAGAAGGCGGCCCGGTTCACGGAGCGCACCAACGAGGCCCAGACGGAACGCGATGTCATCCGCCCGGCCCTCGAGATCCTCGGGCACGTCTTCGAGGTTCAGGAACCAATCGCAGGGATTGGAACCCGTCCGGACTTCGCTTTCTTCCTGACTGAGCAGGAGAAGCTCGACGCCGCCAAGCACAAGGGCGCGGCGGAGTTCTGGCGGCACCCGGTCGCCGTCGGCGACGCGAAAGCCTGGGATGCTCCCCTCGACAGGCGCCGCGGGGTTGACGAAGACCCGACGGCGCAGATCTGCAGCTACCTCTATCGCACCGGTGTTCGGTGGGGGATCCTGACCAACGGGCGCCTGTGGAGGCTCTACGAGCGCGAGAGGTCAAAGGGGGGCGGGGTCTGGTATGAGGTTGACCTCGTTGCGCTGCTGGAGCAGGGCGATCCCGAAGCGTTCAAATACTTCTATCTCTTTTTCCGGCGTGAGGCTTTCCAGCCTGTCGAGGGGCTGCCCTTCCTGGAGCGCGTCCTTCGCGGAAGCGAAGACTACGCGACGGAGGTGGGCGACAAGCTCAAGGACAGCGTTTACGATGCCCTGCGCCACCTGATGGACGGGTTCCTGTCCAATCCTCGCAACGAGCTGCCCGCTCACGACGCGGGGACGATCCAGCGGGTTCACGGGAGCTCTCTGGTGCTGCTCTATAGGCTCCTCTTTATCCTCTACGCTGAGGACGCCGAGCTGCTGCCCCGGTCGGAGGCTTGCTACGAGGAGTACAGCCTGGCGAAGATACAGAGGGAGATCAATGAGAAGCTGAGGGCCGGCAGACCGTATGTGCCGGGCGCGACGGTGCTTTGGGAGCGGGTGAAGGCCCTGTTCGGCCTCATCAACGAAGGCATGAGAAGCACGGATGGCCGCGTCGTTATCCCTGCTTATAACGGCGGGCTCTTTGACGGCGCCAAGCACCCGGACCTCGGCGAGTGGAGCATCGGCGACTCCTTCCTCGCAGAGGCGATTGACCTGCTCGCCTACGAGCGCCGACGCTGGGACGAGCCCGGCGCTCGGACGATTGACTACCGCTCGCTCGATGTCCAGCACCTCGGCGCCATCTACGAGGGGCTGCTCGAGCTGAGACCGGAGCTGGCGATTGAGCCGATGATCGAGCAGACGCGCAAAGGGCGGCCGATCGTCGTGCCGCAGCGTGACGTTCCAGACCCTCGGCCCGTTCGCGGGCAGGAGCCCCGCAGGTTCGCCGCGGCACAGATCTACCTCGTCACCGATCGGGCCGAGAGGAAGGCCACCGGTTCTTACTACACGCCGAAGTATATCGTGGACTACATCGTCGAGAACACCGTCGGCCCTCTGGCCGAGGAAGCGGCGAAGAAAGTGGCTGCGCTGCGACCGGAGGCGGACGCCGAGATCAGCAGGCTCGAGAGGGCTCGGCGCGGCTGGGAGCGCGAGGCGAGGAATGGGAATGCGAAAGAAGGCCGGGAGCACATCGCCGAGTTGAACCGGGGGATTGAGGACCAGAAGCGCCGCCTGCTTGAGCCATACCTTGCCCTGAAAATCCTGGATCCCGCTATGGGAAGCGGCCACTTCCTCGTTGGCGCCGCCGACTTCCTCAGCCTCGCAATGGCTACCGATCCGAACCTGCAACCCCCCACCCAACCATCCCCCACAGGCGGGGAGGGGGAGGGAGCGGGTGATGAGGATCCACAGGCCTTCTACAAGCGCCTCATCGTAGAGCGCTGCCTCTACGGGGTTGACCTCAATCCGCTTGCGGTGGAGCTGGCAAAGCTCTCGCTCTGGCTGCACACGGTTTCAAAGGACAAAGCCCTCTCATTCCTCGACCACCATCTCCGCTGCGGCAACAGCCTGATTGGGGCGCGTATAGAAGAGGACCTGATGAAGGAGCCCCCGCAGTTGACCGGGCGGCGACGGCGCGCGAAGGCGCAGGCCCGGCAGCTCGTGTTCGGCTTCTACGAGACGCTGACGACGACGCACCTGCAACATTTCCTCGACACCTTCCGCAAGATCGTGGAAACGCCGACCGGCGACGCCCAGACCGAGCGGGAGAAGGACAAGTGGTATTCCGAGATGGACGCGGCTCGCGACAAATATCGGGCTGTCGCGAACTGCTGGCTTGCCCCCTACTTCGGCGCGCCCGTGGCATCCGGGGAATATGAACGCGCGGTCAATTCCCTGCGCGGGACGGCGGCGGAATGGCGCGCGCTAAACCGCGAGCCTTGGTTCAGCCAAGCCCAGGCTGTCGCCCGTGAGAAATGCCTCTTCCACTGGGAGCTCGAATTCCCAGAAGCGTTCTTCACGCCGACCGGCTTCACGGCGAGGGAGGAACGGGGGTTCGATGCCGTGGTGGGCAATCCACCATACGGGCTGACCCAGCCCGTGTCCCCGCCGGCTGGCCTGCACCGGGACGCCTTCGTGCTCTTCTGGGCAGCAGGAGTCCGGCTATGCAAAAGGGGAGGCCGGATTTCCCTCATCACACCTGCCGCGTGGCTGACTGGGATCAAATACCAGTCGCTTCGAGCACTGATGCTCGACCAGGCCACCCCGCTCCTCCTCGTAGCGCTGCCTTACGACGTCTTCCGAGGCGCATACATTGACACCTGTGTCGGTGTTTTCCAAACGGGCACCCTACGTCCCGCCCCCCACGCCAAGGTAAAGCGGATGGGCAAACGGGAGGACGCCTCGGGCGTCCGCCACCTCGACTACGACGCTGTCGCCACAGACACGTGGCGTGCGGATGAGAATCTCAAGTTCACCCTGGCTCGGGCCGCCTCGACGCTGAGCCGCATCGGCAGCTCCTCGCGGTTTTTCCCTTTGGGTGCGCTAGCGGAAGTGGAACGCGGCGTGCAGCCATACAGCCGCCGCAAACACACACAGGAGGAGATCGGCTCCGACTTTCTTAGAGCACGTTGTCAACTATCCCCCGAACACGTTCCGGAACTTCTCGGCGACGAGTTATCGCGATACCGACTGGTGCCGGGCAAGCGGACCTGGCTCAGGCTTTCCGACGAGTTGGCGAGCAAACGGGACCCCAAGTACTTCCGAGGGCCGAGAATCGTGCTGAGACGCTTGCTCTCGCGCCGCCGAGAGCTGATGACCGCGTTGGCCGACGAGACTCTAATGACCACGGACAACATCCTCAACCTCCTGCTGACTGACCACCGACATTCGGTGGCGTTCATTACAGCGCTCCTCAACTCCAGGCTGCTGGCTTGGATCTACACGAATACGTCGGCAATCTCGGTGAAGGACGACTTCCCACAGGTCACGCTGCTGGAGCTGAAGAAGCTGCCGATCCGCCGGATTGAACTCACTACCCCGCCCGCCCAGCGCGCGCGGCTGGTGGAGGAGCTGAAGGGGATGTACTGGGAGTGGGTGGGCAGCCGGAAGGAAAAGCCGTAGAATGAGGGAGGCGAGATGACCGGGTTGGTGGGAGAAAACGACGGGGAAGCGGGGCCGGCCGGGCGCCGGGGAGGACTGACGGGTGCCGTCTAGACTCGTCTTCCGCGTCCACGCTATCGCCCGCATGTTCCAGCGCGGCATCTCGGAGCAAGAGGTGCGGGAGACGCTTGAAAGCGGGGAAACCATTGAGCGTTACCCGGATGACACCCCCTACCCAAGTCGCCTGGTCCTCGGGTGGTGCGGCGGCCGGCCGATCCATGTAGTCGCAGCCGACAACCCGCAAGAGAACGAAATCATTGTGGTGACTGTATACGAGCCTGATCCTGCGCTGTGGGAACCAGATTTCAGGAGGAGAAAACAATGACATGCGTCGTTTGCAAAATCGGGCAGACCGGCGCTGACAAAACGACCGTCACGTTGGAGCGCGGTGGCATGACGTTGGTCTTCAAGGGCGTTCCCGCGGAAGTGTGCGCCAATTGCGGCGAAGCCTATGTTGACCAGGCTACCACCCAGAGAATTCTGAAAGAGGCAGAGGAGGCAGCCCGGTCAGGCGTGCAGGTGCATATTCGCGAGTTCGCGGCCGCGCGCCCACAGGCCCCGGGGGAGACAGGAATTCGCCGATGAACCCCCATGTAATCCTGGCGCGGATAGAGAGCCTGCTGCCCAAGGACGCGGAGGGCAACTTCCTCGCCTTCAAGCCTGGCGCGACAGGAGCGGAGGAAAAGTCGGATGTCGTGCACGACTTCCTGGCCTTCCTCGCGGAGCAGATGATGGAGATGAACAAGGAGAAGCACGCGGAGGTGACAGGCTTCCTGAGCTGGCTGGAGCGCGAGATAGGCGCGAAGATCGAGGACCTTTCCAACAAGACGAAGCTGAAGGAATATGACGACCAGGATTTCGATACGGTCCTTGGCGTTTTGAGACGCAACCGCAGCAGACTGCGGGGGAATCCGGATAGCCGTCAGTTGCAGGAGGCGCTGGAACGGGAATTCACTGCCTCCGTCGCCCGCCTTCGCCCGCTCAAGGCCAGAATCGCTGCGACCGACAGGCTCATTGACCTTATCGTGTATCGGCTGTATGGACTGACCCCGGAAGACGTGGAGATAGTCGAGCAGGCACATGGAGAACGCTCTTGAGCGAGCCTACGAGTGGCTACGCATCTGTCCCACAGCCTTCATCATGCAGTCTGACGAGGCGCGGCTGGTGAGGGAGGGGAAAAGGTTGTATAGTGAGGCGTCGGAGAGAGTGGCGCGAGGGTGAGACCTATGGATGACACAAGCCTTGAGCTAAAATCACCGCCCAAATTCACCACTGACGCCGAGGGCAGGCCAACGGCGGTGACGCTGGAGACAATTGCCTACATCACGCTCCTGGTGCGCGCGAACGTGACTGACCCCGCGCTCTGGCCCCCGGGGGCACAGGAAGGCGCGGCGGCGCTCGCGCGCGCGCGGCAGATCGAAGCCGACTGCATTGCGCAGCACGGCGAGTTCGACTGGGAGAAACTGCCCGGAGGAGTTCAGGACGAATACGACGACCTGTGTGCGCTACTCGACCGCCTGCAGGATACGGGCGAGCGACTTGCGTTCGAAGATTACGGGGCGCGGCGTGAGGAGAACCGCCCATAGGCTACACAGTCGTTCTGTCCCCTCGCGCGAAGCGCGACCTCGACCGTTTTCACGGGAAGGTTTACCTGCGTCTGCAAGCTGGCATTGATGCGCTGGCGGGCGATCCCCGGCCGCGGGGCTGCGCCAAAATGGCTGCGAGCCCCGAGTGGCGAATTCGTGTGGGCCCGTATCGGATCCGCTACCTGATTGAAGATGCCGCCCGCCGGGTGACGGTGACACGCATCAGCCATCGCCATGATGTCTATGATTCCTAGACCGACTGCGACCGAACTCTGCTGGCGACAGCTCCTCGGAAGTGCGCTGGGGCGCTCGCTGGGCGGGCAAGCGCAAGCAGGGCAATCTTGAGCAGACCAGTGCGGATTGCCACAACTTCTTTTCTTCTCGAGGGCGAGCGCACTTTCGAGAAGAACATGCAGACGGCTCTCGCTCTTGTTGACCAGACCCTGAAGGAAAAGCCGGACATAATCTGCCTGCCGGAGGTTTTCCCCGTCATGGGCCTGAGCAAGGAAGCCTGCATTGCCAACGCAGAGACCGTGCCCGGCTCAGTCACGCGCACGTTTCAGGAAAAAGCGAGAGAGGGCAACTGCCACATCATAGTTCCCCTGCTCGAGCACGACCGCACCCAGCTTCGCAACACGGCAGTTCTCCTCGGCCGCAAGGGCGAGATAATCGGCCGCTACCACAAGACCCATCTGGCCCCGAGCGAGACAGAATTCTACGGCACCACTCCGGGCGATGAGTATCCCGTCTTCGAATGCGACTTCGGGCGCGTCGGCATAATGATTTGCATGGATATTCACTACCCCGAGGTGGCTCGCATCCTCGCCCTGAAGGGAGCGGACATCATCTTCTGGCCGACGATGGCCTACGGCCCCACCGGCCAATTCCTCGAGGTGCTCCTGCGCTCAAGGGCCATGGACAACCAGGTCTATGCGGCGACCTCAAACTACATCCAGCTTCCCTATCTTGCGGGCAAGTGCATGGGCCGCGCCTGCATAATTGGGCCGGATGGAAACATGAGGGCCGACACCGGCCACAGGCCCGGCGTCGCAGTCGCAGCGATTGACCTCGATGAAGGCTACGATTATTGGATTGAAGACAGGCCCGAATGGAGAACTCTGAAGCATGTATTCCTGGGGCTTCGGCGGCCCGAAACTTATGGGCCAATTTGCGAGCCCTGGCAAGGCGAAGCTGATTCGATCCGCCAGCCGGCGGACAAAGCAGATTCGAGCGAAGAGGTGCAGCCGTGAAAGAAAAGCCAGCCCTGTTTGGCGGACAGCCTGTCAGGGGGCCTGAGAATCCTCTGCCTTCTGTTTTCCCGCGCACGCTTTCGCCTCGCTGCTGGGAGCTAATTCAGGAGGTTCTGAAGGCGGGGCTTGGTTCGGGCCACATGGGCCGATTCGAGCAGACCTTCGCGCAGGCGTGCGGAGTGAAATATGGCATCGCTGTGACGAACTGCACCTCTGCCGTTCACGCTGCGCTGGCTGCCGCAGGCGTTGGGCCGGGCGACGAAGTCATAACTACCCCTGTAACAGACTACGGCACCGTCATGGGCATATGGGCACAGCAAGCGAAAGCCGTTCTTGCGGATGTCGAGCCTCGAACTGGCAACCTCACGGCCGAAACAATCGAGCCCCACATTACCGACCGCACCAGAGCAATTGTCATTGTGCATCTCTGGGGGCAGCCGTGCGAGATGGAACCCATTGTGGCTCTCGCCAGGAAGCGCGGCGTGACCCTCATAGAAGACGCATGCCAGAGCCCTCTTGCCAAGTATCGCGGCCGACCCGTGGGATCGTTCGGCGACCTCGGCTGCTTCAGCTTCGATCACGAGAAGCACCTGACAACCGAGTGCGGCGGAATGGTCGTAACTGATAACGAGGAGCTGGCGCAGGGGGCCCGAGTTTTCGCTCATGGGCGCGGCGCCATTCCCTCGGAGATAGAAGGGCTTGCTGGGCGCTCGCATCTCGTGCTTGGGAACAATTACCGCTACACATCGCTTCAAGCGGCAGTTGGCCTTGCGCAGTTGGAGCTTCTGCCCGACCAGAACAAGCGGCGGACTGAGAAGGCGGCGCTTCTTTCGCGCCTGCTTGAAAAGGTGCCTGGCGTCGAGGGGCCGCCGCTTGTGCCGGACGCCGAGCACGTGTTCTGGCAGTATCCCCTGTGGCTGCGGCTGGAGGAGATGGGCGGCTCGCCCAAGGGCATTTCCGTGGCTGACTTCGCGCGGGCGCTGCGCGCGGAGGGCATACCGGCGCTGCCCAGAAAATACCTGCTCGTCTATGACTATCCCCTCGTCTCCGAGCCGGGGGAGCCAGCCAGAAAGCGTGGGGTTGGGCTGCGTCGGCACGAAGTCCCCGGCGCTTTCCAATACAGGCCCGGAATGTGCCCTGGCGCAGAGCTTCACCTGTCCCACTGCTTGCCCGTAGAGTGGCACGACCGCTTCAGCGATGAAGATATCGCCGACATAGCGAAAGCTGTGGAGAAAGTCGCCGCGTGGTATGGCACCTGTAGAGGAGCAACGTAGCAGCGGGCGCGAAATGTAGCCGCACCCTTTACGGGTGCGCTTGCGAGCTCCTGCCCTACGGCTGGACTCAAGACCACGCAGGCGGAGCGCTTCGCTTGAAAGCCGTTGGCATTCTAAAAGCTGGTTCTATCGGGCCGGGGCCGCAGTGGCGGCGGGCTCTGGAGTTCTGGCAAATCCCGTGGTTTAGCCTGTCGGTCAAGGACATTTCCGGCGGTGCGCTCGATAGATGTTTCCTCCTCATCGTCGAGGAGGTGCAAAACCTCCCCCATGCGGCGCTTGAAGCGCTGCATGGTTTCCTCCAGGGCGGAGGGAACCTGGTCATCTGCGCGCAGGCGCCGAAGGCTCTACTCTCCCTCGCGGGAGTCCGCTCAATCGAACCCAGGCGAAAGGGCGCCTTCGCGCGCCGAAGCGCGGCGGCAGCCAGGCGCGCCTGCTACCGCTGCGTGATGGTCAGCCGCATCCAGAGCGCGGTCGGCCGGCGGCTCATGAGCGGTTTCAGGCCCGGCGAGGTTCTCTTCTTCACGAATTCGCGGTTCAATGAGAAACGCCCGGGGCGCGATTTTTCGATGAAGCTCGATGCCAGCGCCTCCGTCATAGCGACTACCTGGGAGGCCTGCCTGAAAGGCGCTGCGAAAGATTCCTGGGACGAAGGAAAGCCGACCCGCGAGCCGACGATTGTCACGCGTCAGGCTTTCTCGCGCGGCGGCTTCGCAATCTACTGCCCGATTCCGCTCGGGTGGCTAACGCTTGCCAAGCAAGCAGAGGTCGTAGGCGTCTTCCACTCAAGCTACCAGGTGGAAAACGACGCTCTTCTCCTGCTCATGCGTTGCATTATCAGGTTTGCTGCCGAGGCCGCGGAGGAGCCATTGGGCGAGCTTTGCCTCTGGCCCGGCGGGGCGCGAGCGTGGTCCGCGCTGTCCGGGGATGTGCACGAATACATTCACCACCCGCCGCTTCACGAGAGGCGGGAGTATTCTTTCCTTGCGCCGATGGCGAACATGATGCGCCAGTGCGGCTTCGAGCGCGCATATACATTCTGCGTGACCGGGCGCGTCGCGGAGCAGCACCCGGAAGAATTCGCGGCGCTGCGCGGATGGGACGTGGTTGCCCACGGCTTCGACGACGAGTCGCTGCTGGGCTGGCCCGTGCGGAAGCAGATGGCGGACGCTCGCCGCTGCATAGAGGCTTTCCAGAAAGTTCTGCCCGCGCAGGACAGCTTTCGCCTGGGGTGGAGGACGCACGTCTATGGCAGCGATGCAGTAACGAGGCAAGCGCTTGCAAAGCTGGGATACAAGTGGATTTCAGACATGGGCAGAAGCTGGCGGGCGGAATGGGATTTCAAGCGATACAGGCAGGCCCGCTCCTTCCGCAAGGCTATGGGGCGTGGCGGATTCACTGCTTTCGCCTGCTTTCCGCAAAGGGCGGTCGGGCCCGCAGGGACACCACTGAAATTGTGGGAGATGCCAGAGTCAGGCCCAAATGACTACGCGATTTACGAGAGCGGGCTTCGCGCCCCGGAGGCAGAATGGGCTGTCGCCTACAGTCCCGCCGAGGCGCAGAGAGTGTGGCAGGAGCGCTTCGAGCGCGCATTGAGCAGGGAGGAGTTCTTTCTGCTGAACTGGCATCCTTACCTCACGCTCAAGGATAGAGGCAGGACGCGCGTCGCTCGACTTCTGGCAAGCCGCTGGAGCAGAAGGAAGAGAGTGAAAATAGGCCCGATTGGCGATGCTGCTTCCTGGTGGGAAGCGCGCCAGAGCGTGCGGGTCGCCTGGCGGAGAAAGGGAATCAGCGCGCGCGTCGAAAACCGCTCGAACGCGCCGCTGAAAGGGATGACCATTCGCATGCTGCTTCCGCGCTCGAAGCAGGTGCGAACGGCCCTGGTCAGCGGGAAGAGGGCAGCGTGGCTCAAGGACAAGGATGGGCGGTGGGTCATGGTGACCTTCCACCTTCCTGCGCGCGGGCAGGCCGATGTAGAGCTACGGCTTGAGCCGCCCCAGCCGCAGTAAGCCGGCCAGTCTATGCGTTCCAAAGCCGGGCGGCCCCGGTCGCCGAGCCTACTTCGCCGAAGCAGCTTCGGCTGTGAAGGCTGGACGCTCCATAGCCCGCCAAACAGCATGGCGGGCGACAGGGCGAGGGCTGCCTCCACGGGCGCCTAACGAGACCGTCTCGACCACATCATTGAAGCGGGGAAACCATGTGGGGCCCCGACCCGTCGGGGTCGAGCAGCGGCGGCGCGAAGCTGCGCCAGCACAGCCGGGGCGACTGTGCCACATCTGGACCAGGTTTTCTGAGAAGTTCTAAGAGCCTGTATCAAAACCCACTGCCGGGGGGGAATTGTAGAGCGCGGGTTCCCCTGGCCGTGGCCCGGCTCGGGCAGGCACCCCGCGCCGAAAGCCGCCCGGCGGGGCGCGCGGCTAAGCCCAAAGGGCCGCCGCCCCGGCCTAACAGGCTTAGGGGGAGGCCCCGGCCTACAGGCGTCGCACCGTGTTCGCAGCCTTTCAGGGGCATGGGGGTTTTGTTAGAAGCTCTAAGGAGTGCAATGAGCGCTATGCAAGATTCCGCTCGCGCGTCGCGGCTGGCCCTGCTGTCGCTGGCTGCCCGTGGTCGCCCTCTTGCGCTTCTTTCGATCGCTTTCGCCGCCGGCATCGCAGCCGCGCACCGCATATCGGCCGGGCTGGTCACAGCTCTGGCGGGACTGCTGGCAGCTCTTCTGATTTCCCGCGCGCTGCCAGCTCGCTTTCGTCTCGCAGCCTGGCTCCTCGTTTTCTTCTTCGCCGGGGCGGCGCGTTTTGTTCAAGATGAAAGACCAGGCGGCCGCAGCGTGACAAAGCTTGCGGGCCGCGCCGCCACGCTTGTAGGCGCCGTGCACAACAAACCCCTTCCCTGGGGCGCTCGGACGAACTTCGTCATGCGGGTGGAGAAGAAAGTGGGCGCACCGCGGGATTCTCCGCTACGCGGAACGCTTTATGTTCGCGGGCCTGGCTTCGTGCGGATCGAGCAGGGCGACAGGGTCCTCGTGACGGGGATTGTGCGGATTCCCGGGCCTCCTACAAATCCCGGCCAGCCATCGCCAGCGCTGCGGGCGAGGCTGATGGGTTTCGACGGCCATCTGAATGTAGGACATCCCCGGCTGATTAGAAGGCTGCCAGGCGGCCAATTGCCTTTCATTTCGGCGCTTCTCTCTGAGGCCAGGGAGCGGGTCGCGCGGTTTCTCGAGAGCGGCTTCGGGGAGCCTTACCGCTCATTATCAGGCAGGCTGCTCGGGAGCCTGCTCTTCGGCATTCGCGCCAGCCCTCTGCCGCAAGGGATAGTCGAGGCCTTTCGCAGGACGGGAACGATACATCTTCTCGTTGTCTCAGGCTCGCAGATCTCGCTGCTGTTCGCCTTCGTCTATCTGCCGGCGGCAGTTGCGGCTGCTGTGCGCAGGAGAGCCGCAGGAGGAGGATGGTCGGCGAGCGCTGGGATGCGTCCCCTGCCAGGTCTATTTGCTGGCGCTGTCTTCCTTCTCTTGATAGGCGGGTATGCGCTGTTTGCCGAAGGAGGCAGCCCAGTGGCGAGAGCAGCCCTCATCGGCCTGGTCGCAGGCGCGGCGCTTTTGCTGCGCCAGATACCCGCCGTGGCCGAGCGCCACCCGTTGCAGACCGACGCCTACACGCTGCTCGGGGCCGCTGCGCTCGTCATCCTGCTCTACAGGCCCTTTGTCCTATTCGAGCCAGGGTTCCAGATGTCTTTCGCCGCCGTCCTGGGTCTTATATGGCTTGGGCCCAAAGCGGCGGCTCTCCTGACGCCTTTGCCAGGCGTTGTGCGCTGGACGGCAGCGTTCACCTTCGGCGCGCAGCTCGCCGTGATTCCTCTCGTCGCCTGGCATCATGGCAACGCCTCGCTGCCCGGTTTTGTGGGCAACATTTACAGCGGTCCCATCGTGGCGGCGCTTCTCACAATCGGGCTGCCAGCTTGCGCTCTGGGCTCGTTCTGGCATGCGGCTGGAGAAGCCATAATGCGGCTGTGCAAGCCGCTTCTGTGGTGGCTCGTGCAGGGAACTGTGGTCATGTCGAGGCTGCCGGGGTCGCAGGTAGAATGGCGGCTGCATTCTTCTCCGGTGGCGGCAGCATACTATGTTTCGCTGTTGACGCTGGGCCTGGGAATGGAGAGGGCTGCGGAATGGCTGAAGAGAAGGAGGGGGTGGGAGGTAAGGGCGCAGGGCGGAGCGCAAAGGGCATAGGGCAGAGGGCGCAGGGCGCAGGGCGGAGGGAGGAGAGTAGGGGGTAGGGCATGTGAAGGGCTGGCGTTGGGAGAGGCTTCTGCTGATAGCGCTGGCGCTGGTCGCAGCGTTGTGCTGGCGCTATGTCTGGAGGTCGGCCAACCGCCTGCTGGTCGTGACTTTTCTGGATGTGGGAGAGGGCGACTCGGCCGTCGTGCGAGCGCCGTCGGGGCTGACCATTCTAATTGACGGCGGGGGCGAGGCGGGCCCCCAGCCCGGGCCGGGAGATGCGGGCGACAATGTCGTCGCGCCAGCGCTCATGATGTTCGGCGTGCGTCGGCTCGATGCGGTCGTGCTGACGCATCCGGATGAGGACCATGTGGGCGGCCTCGATTCGGTTCTTGAGGAGGTTCCGGCCAGGCTGATTGTCGAGCCTGGTTTAGCAGTAGAAACCGATTCGTACGAGGACTTCCGCGACCAGGCGAGGAGGCTGCGCGTGCCAGTTCATCGCGCAAGGGCTGGCCAGATTTTCCGCCTCGGCGACGGAATAACCGCGCGCGTGCTTCATCCAGGCGGCGCGCCCATCACAGGCACGGGAGCGGATACGAACAACAACTCGGTCGTTCTGCGGCTTGTTTACAATGATGTGAGCTTTCTCCTGCCCGGCGACCTGGAAAGGGAAGGAGAACAGGTTCTCCTCGACTCAGGTGCGCCCGTGAGGAGCACTGTTTTCAAGGTAGCGCATCACGGCAGCGATACAGGCACGAGCCCGGTGTTTCTGGCGGCCGTGAAGCCCAAGCTCGCGGTTGTATCGGTGGGGCGCGATAATCCCTTTGGTCATCCCAGCCGTCTCACTCTTTCGCGCCTGAGGCAGGCTGGCGCCACCGTAATGAGAACCGACGTTGATGGGGCCATAACTGTGAAGACGAACGGGAAATGGTGGGAAGCGGAGGCGAACTGGCGGCGCAAGAGATAGCCCCCCCGAGCTCTGTCGCTGCACGGCGAGGCCAGGCGGCCTCATACTTTTCTTGCCCGCCTATTCTATGCGCCCCGGCAAACCGACTGTGTCCGGTTCGCGCCTGCCTCGGCCGGGCCAGAATGGGTTCTCGCCCAGCCATCCGAAGAAGCCCCAGGAGGCGGGGGCAGCCTCGGGGGGATCGGGCACAGCCCCCATTCCGTGCAGATGAGTCAGCGCCCATCCTGATATGTCCACGGCGAGCGATCCGCGCAAGGCGACAAATTGGTCTTTCAGGTACCCGTAGCCAAGTTGTTCCAGCATGCCGTCAAATGCGAGCGCGCCAGGCAGGAATATTTCGCGCGTCGGTCCCTGGACCACGGCTTCCACGGCCGGCATCAGCACATCGAAATCTCCTCTCTGATATACCGGGAAGACGAGCTCGAAGCGCGAGCCGCTGCGCTTCGCATAGCCGGCTTCAACCAGCCTTGACAGTTCGCTGCGCGCGCTTTGCCCGGGCTCTTTCGAACCCGCCGGTTGGCGGACGATTGCAGGCAGCGTTTTCGGGCCGCCGGCAAGAGCCCACACGAGCTGAAGCGATTCCTGCTTCAGAGGCTGAGTTGAACCCTTCTCCACCTGCGGAGTCCAGAAGTGGGCGTTCCCGCCGTCGGGACAGACGAACATGTTGCAGCCAGTCACCCAAGAAGCGGTCTGAAATGTGCCGGCTTCGGAGCCCATGAACCAGTAGCGTTTGCCGTCGGGCTGCAAAGGCGGCTGGTGTTGGAAGATCTCGGGCAAATACAGGCGGATTCCCGCATTGCAGACAAAGATGGGGATGACGATCCACTGCGCCCCTTCCCAGTCCCAGCCTCCTTTTGCGACCTGAGTTCGCTCGTAGGCTGTGCGAACCTCGGGGATCTTCGGCTCCAGTCTCTCGGCCATCGCTCGCCCGACCGATTTTGCGTGGGCGCGGAGCTGGTTGTGGTCTTCCCTGTCGAGAGCAACGAAGTTCAGCAGATAGCGGCCTGTGCGCCGTTTGTTCGCGAGGTCGAGCATCACGAACCGGCCGAGAAGGTCCTCTATATATGGGGCGCTGGCGCCCACTTCATCCGCAATCTGCTCGATGCTTTTCGCCCCCTTGTTGATTGCCAGCGCGACGCTCTGCGCAAGCAGCGATGACATCAGGGGAAATGCCTCGTTCTCGCCCTGTCCCCACACCCAGGTCTCGAGCCGCCGCGCGGCGACTTCTGCTCTCGCGCGCATGGTCATCTTTCTCCACTCCTTTCGAAATCGTTTTCGCGAATCGTGGAGCCGGCGCTTGACGGTGCCTAACGGCAAGTTCAGCCTTGCAGCAATCTCCCGGCAGCGCAGCCCTTCCAGGTAGAAGAGTTCAAGAAGCTGGCGGTTCTGCTGTGTCAGCTCGGCCAGCGTCTCATGCACACGCTGCCCCACTTCTGCTGCGATCTCGTCCTCTTGGGGAGTGGACAGAAAGCCGATGAACCTCTCGCCCGCCAGGCAAACTGACAGCCGCGCTACCTCGCCTCCAGCAGTGTCTCGCCGTTGGCGCGCTGCCACCCGCTGCAAGATCACCCTGAACCATGGGGCGAACTTCGCGCCATCGCGCAGACCTGGAAGCGAGCGGAAGGCCTCGACGAAGGCCTCCTGCACGATGTCCTCCGCCTCGCTGTCGTCTGCGGTTTGGCAGCGCGCGGCGGCGAGCGCTCGCTCTCTATGGCGGCGGACAAGATGGTCGAAGGCAGCAAGATCGCCTGAGCGACAGCGGCTCACCAGTTCAAGATCGCCCGGGGCAGGCTCCGTCATATTGGCTCCACTCTTATTGTGTGGAGGCGCGGGGAAAAGGTTCGGACATTTTGCAATGGGGCAGGAGGCGAGCTCCTGCCCTACGATTTTACGATTTTTTGCGGTTGAGTGCGCAGGCGGGAGGAGGGCAATGGGGCAGGAGGCGAGCTGCTGCCCTACGATTTTACGATTCCGGTAGGCAAAGGGGGAGGGCGACATCTGGAAAGCCTTTCTGCCGCGATGCTGCGGGTGCTATAATGCGGGAGGCCGAAAGGCATGCGCAGGGTTGGCCCAGACATATTCCCCGGCGTCAGAGCAGTTCACTCTTGCCGAGCCTGTTGAGGCAGAGGGCATCGGGCTTCATACGGGCGAACAATGCGCCGTCGAGTTGCGCCCAGCTCCACAGGGAGGAGGCCTGGTCTTTTTCTGCGGCAGCGACTCGACGCCTGTTCCGGCCCTTGCGGAGAATGTCATTCCGGCGCAGCGGCGAACTGTGCTTGGGCGCGAGGGGCTCAGAGTCGAGACGGTCGAGCATCTGCTGGGGGCCCTCGCCGGAATGCGCATTTTCCACGCGCGCATACAGGTGACCGGGCCGGAAGTGCCAGCTCTCGACGGAAGCGCTTTGCCATTCGTGGAGCTGATCGAGCAGGCCGGAATCGCGCCAGTGCAGAACCCGTCGCCGCTCATAACGCCGATTTCTCCTATCAGGGTGAGCGACGACGGTGACGAAGCCTGGGTGGAGGCGCTTCCGGGCGAAGATTATCGCGTCTCTGTGGCCGTCTGGTATGCCCAGACAGGCGAGCAGAAAGTCAGCCTTCGCATAACGCCGGAGGCATTCAAAAAGCAAATCGCGCCCGCCAGAACCTTCGGGTTTGAAGATGAGGTGGAGCTTGTCTTGCGGAGCGGACTTGCGGCTGGCGCCACGACAGACAATGTTGTGCTCATCGGGCGAGGAGGCAAGATGTCGTCGCCTGCCAGGCTGGAGAACGAGGTGGCGCGTCATAAGGCGCTGGACCTGATAGGCGACCTGGCGCTGTGCGGCGGTGTCTTAAGGGCGCACATAATTGCATGCAGGCCCGGACATCGCCTGAACACGAGGCTCGCAGCGCTTCTATCGCGTCTGCCTCAAGGATAGGGAAAACCAGAGAGGGATCCGCGATGGACATTCAACAGGTTCTATCTGTTCTGCCCCATCGCTATCCATTTCTCCTCGTTGATCGAATACTTGAGCTTGAGCCTGGAAAGCGAGCTGTAGGCGTCAAGAATGTGACTTCGAACGAGCCTTTTTTCGCAGGCCACTTCCCCGAAAGGCCCGTCATGCCGGGCGTGCTTACCTGCGAGGCGATGGCGCAAGTGGGCGCGATACTCGTGAGCGCGACCGAGAAGGAGCGCGGCGTTTATCCAGTGTTCGGGGGAATGGACAAAGTTCGCTTCCGGCGCCCAGTTGTTCCAGGTGACCAGTTGGTCACCGAAGCGCATCTCATGCGGCGCCACAATGATTTCGGAAAGGTGAAGGCTGTGGGCAGAGTTGATGGCGCAGTGGTGGCGGAAGCGGAGTTCTTATACTTTCTTGTGCCCGAGGGGGACATCGAGCAGATTTTCTCGAGAGGGCCGAGGTGACGCGCATACATCCGACGGCAGTTATTGATCCGAAGGCCGAGCTTGGCGAGGGCGTAGAGGCGGGGCCCTACGCCGTCCTGGAGGGCGAGGTGGTCGTGGGGCCTGGCACACGCATTGGGCCTCATGTGCACATTGCTTGCTGGACTCGCATCGGCCGCGACTGTTACATCGGCACGGGAGCTGCCCTCGGAGGCCCTCCCCAGGATAGAAAATTCCACGGCGAGCGAAGCTACCTCGTCATGGGCGACAGAAACCAGATAAGAGAGTATGTGACGATTCACCGAGGATCTGGAGCAGAGTCTTCAACCATCGTCGGCGACGATAATATGCTGATGAACTATGTGCACCTCGGGCACAATGTGAGAGTGGGCAACGGAGTGAACATAGCCAACTGCACGAATCTCAGCGGCCACGCGGTTGTTGAAGATAACGCGTATGTGTCGGGCATGTGCGGCATTCACCAGCATGTGCGCATAGGCAGGCTGGCAATGATTGGCGGCCTTTCGAAGGTGGTGCAGGATGTTCCGCCCTTCATGCTGGTGGAGGGGAACCCGGCGAAGGTGATGGCGCCGAATGTGGTGGGGCTGCGGCGGGCCGGCTTTCCTGCGGATGCTCGCGAAGCCATAAAGTTGGCTTATAGAATCATCTACCGCTCGGAGCGCAACATGACGGAGGCCCTGGCTCAGGTGCGCCGGGAGCTTTCCCATTCGCCTGAGGCGCTCTACCTGGTGGAGTTTCTGGAAAAGACAAGGGAGGGCGCCTCTGGGCGCGCTCTGGATCCTTCGGGGGCGAGCCGTCAGCCCTCCGGGCAGGAATCTGATCCGCACGCTGGCCCCGAGCAAGGCCGAGGGGGATGAGCCCCGATATCTTGATTGTGGCGGGGGAGCCATCCGGCGACAGGTGGGCGGCGGGCCTCGTCAGGGAGCTGCTCAAGCTTTCTCCACATGCGCGCGTGAGAGGCGTCGGCGGCGTGCTGATGCGAAAAGCCGGGGCGCAGATTGTCTGCGACAGCAGCAGCTGGGCGGCAATAGGCGTGGCCGACGCGCTGCGAGTGGGCCCCACGGTCTTACTGGGCATGAGCAGGCTTCGGAAGGAGATTTCTCTGCGCCCGCCCGATGTTCTGGTTCTCATTGACTTCGGCGCTTTCAATGTGCGCCTCGCTCGCTGGGCCAGGCGTCGGCCCTTCGGCTTCCCTGGCCGGGCAGGCGCTCAGGGCCGGCCCATGAAAACCCTTTACTATTTCCCTCCGCGCTCATGGTCCAGGTCGGCAGGCCCCAGGCAATTGCCAAACCTCGTTGACGCGATTGCCGCGCCTTTCCCCTGGTCGGCTCGCAACCTATCGGGGGGCAGAGCGCGCGTGGAGTGGGTTGGCCATCCGCTTCTCGATGAGCTGAGGCCATCGGGCGAGGTTTCAGAAGACACGCGTACAGTCGCGCGCGAGCTGGGCCTTGATCCTGACAGGCCGATTGTGGCGCTTGCTCCCGGCAGCAGAAGACAAGAGCTGAAAAGACACCTGCCCCTGATGCGCGAAGTGGCCCGCGAACTGAAAAAGTTACTGCCGGATGTCCAGTTTCTCCTGTCCCGTGCGCCTTCCGCCGCTTCCAATGTGCCAGAAGTCTGGCAGGCCGGCTTCCCACGGCCCACGGTGGTGACTGAAGGCCTGAACCCGCAGGCCATTCGGCTTGCAGATGCGGCAGTCGTCGCCAGCGGAACAGCGACTCTCGAGCTCGCCATCATGGGCGTGCCGATGGTTGTCATTTATCGCGCAAGCCCGCTTGGGACTGTGCAGTTCTGGTTGACGCAGCTTGTGCGCGGCATCCGATGGGTTTCCCTTCCGAATATAATTGCGGAAAAGGAGGTCGCGCCCGAGCTTCTGGGTCGGCGCGCATCGCCAGGGCGAGTGGTTTCGGCCGTGCTCAGGCTGCTGGACAGCGGGCAGGCAGAAATGGTGCGCCGTGAGTTGAGGCAGGTGGCGGAGATGCTTGGCCCTGCTGGAGCGAGCGAGCGAACCGCGAGGATGGCGCTCGAACTCTGTGGGCGAGCGGCGTGCGGGTGAGTTTGTCCGGCGACGGGCCCGCCGAGCCCAATCCGTAGGGCAGGAGGCGAGCTCCTGCCCTGCGGAGATTTTTCTGAGCGTCGCTGGGAACCAGTGCAACGGCTTCTGAAGAGACTTCAGCGCGAGAGGACGACAGCCACGGGGCTGATGCCGGTGGTTCTGCTCGCGGCTGCCTGGTCTTCGACGAAGGCCCCCTCTCTATCGGGGCTGGTCGCAGGAAGCTTGCTGATTGCCGCAGGCGAAGTCGTGAGGCTGTGGGCAGCCGGAAATCTTGATGAAAAGCGGAGCCGCCTGACGCAAACCGGGCCCTATGGTCTGCTGCGCCATCCGCTGTATCTCGGAAGTTCGCTGGTGGGGCTGGGCTTCTGCGCGGCCTCGGGTCTGTGGTGGTCCTGGCCGGTCTTGAGTGTGGTGTTTGCAGTTTTCTACATTCCCTCTATTATTCTTGAGAACAGGTATCTGGCGAGGAAGCACGGCGCGAGCTTCGAAGCATACCGGAAGGAAGTTCCGGCTCTCATTCCTCGCTTCGTTCGCAGGCCAGGCGAGCGACAGGGTGGCCTTTGCTGGAGAAGTGTAGTGGCCAACAAGGAACACCTCTACGCGGCGATGATTGTCATTCTATTGGCCGCCTTCTGGGCGAGGTCGTTTCTGGGCGGCGTGCAAGGAGTCGCTGGTTAGATGCTGCGCAGAATCATCGGGCTCGTGCGCCCCTATCGGCTGCAGGTCGTGGCGGCCATAGTCTTAGTTGCCGGGGCGCAGCTCATGGAAGTGCCGGTTGCGCCGGTGCTGCTGGGAGGCCTCATCCGCTCGATAAGCGAGCAGCAGGCCAGGAAAGTAGCCGGGGCTTCAGACAGTCTGTGGTCCTGGCTGGAGAACCTGCTGCGAGTGCGCCTCGACACAGAGGCCCACAGGCTGCACTGGCTCATGGTATTTGCGCTTCTGCTGGTGGGGGCCTATGTGCTGCGCAACATATGCATGTTCGGTCACCTCTACCTCAACCAGCTCGTCTCGCAGAGTGTCATGAGGGACCTTCGCCAGAACCTGTATGAGCGGCTGCTTCACCTGTCGCTGTCCTTTCACGAGGAGCGGCGCACCGGCGACATGATGTCTCGCATGACCAACGATGTGAACCTGGTTCAGAACCTCGTGAGCGTGCAGTTGGCAAACGCTGTGGTGGCGGTGGTCACTATCGTGGCCGGGCTGGCGACCATGATAGCTCTCGACTGGCAGTTGACGGTTGTGGCAGTGATCTTGGGCCCGTTCATCGGATTTGTCATCTCCAGGGCCGGAGGGAGAATGCGCCGGGTTACCGGGCAGCTTCAGGCGCACCTGGGGGATCTTTCAAGCCGCATTCAGGAGCGCATCTCCTCCATCCGCGTGGTCCAGTCTTTCGTTCGGGAGTCCTACGAGGCGCTTCAGTTCGCTCGCATAAACATGGAAACCGTGAAGGCCAACCTTCGGGCTGCGCGCATTGGAGCCGTTCTCTATCCTCTCATCGAACTCGTGGCAATGGGCAGCATGGTAATGGCGCTGTGGTTTGCAGGTCGCCAGGTCATCCAGGGCGTTATAGAGGCGCCGGACCTCATCGTAATTTTCGTTCTGGCCCAGAGGGTGGGCGCTCAGGCCGTGAGCATAGGCCGGATTCACCTGGGCGTCGAGCAGGGAGTCGCGGCGGCGACGAGGGTATTCGAGATACTCGACATGCAGCCAAGCGTCCAGGATATTCCGGGGGCGCCGGAGCTTCCGCGCGTACGCGGCGAGGTCGTCTTCCGAGATGTCTCGTTCCGCTACGGCAATGGGGCGGATGTTCTGAAGGACATAAACCTGCGCGTCGAGAGCGGAGAAGTTGTCGCACTCGTGGGTCCAAGCGGGGCGGGCAAAACAAGCCTCGTCAACCTCATAGCTCGCTTCTACGATCCCCAGCGGGGCGCCATAGAGGTGGACGGCCGCGATATCAGAAAGGTGCGCCTTTCTTCCCTGCGTTCGCAGGTTGGCATAGTTCCGCAGGAGACAATCCTTTTCGACGGGACCGTGGCCGAGAACATACGCTATGGGCGGCTCGACGCCTCGGACGAGGAAGTCGTGGATGCCGCCAGAGCAGCAAACGCATACGACTTCATCGAGCTTCTCGCCGGCGGCTACAACGCCAGAGTGGGGGAGCGGGCGGTGAAGCTGTCGGGGGGCCAGAGGCAGCGGCTCGCGATAGCGAGGGCTCTTCTCAAAGACCCACGCATCCTGATACTCGACGAGGCCACTAGCGCGCTCGACACGGAATCGGAAGCTCTTGTGCAGGAGGCGCTCCAGCGCCTGATGGCGGGCCGCACGACCTTCGTAATAGCCCACCGGCTCTCCACCGTGCGCCGGGCTGATAGGATCCTCGTTCTATCCGAAGGGTCTATAGTCGAGCAGGGGACGCACGCGGAGCTCCTGGCAAAGAACGGCCTTTACAGGCGGGTTTACGAGATGCAGTTCAAGGGCGAGTTTCTCCCCGCGCGCGGCAGTCCACAGCCGGAGAAGTGAAGCTCATGCCTCGCGGTGCCGGTTCCTCCTCCAGCGGTGCGGTGCACAGGCTCCGGCCGCCCGGCAGTCCGGGCGCTTTGCCCATCGCGCTCTACAATCTTGGGCTGCTTGCAGCGTCGCCCGTGCTCGTCCTGTATGTCCTGTGGCGGCTGGTGGCCCTGGGCAAGGCCCGCGGAGGGTGGGCGGAGAGGTTGGGCTTGATCAGAATTCCGCCCGCCGAGGGCAAGCTCAGGGTCTGGGTTCACGCCGTCTCGGCTGGAGAAGTCGTGGCCGCCTCATCCCTTGTGAAGGCCATCGCCTCCCTGGACCAGAATGTGAGCATCGTCCTCTCAACAACAACGCCGGCCGGCAAGGATATGGCTGCGGCAAAATGCCCCCAGGCGGAGGCTACCTTCTACTTTCCGCTCGACTTGCTGCCCTGCGTCGCGCGCGCCCTCAGCTCGGTGCGCCCCGATGTGTGCGTCCTTCTCGAGAGCGAGCTCTGGCCCAACTTTCTCGCCGCCTGCGCCAGGGCCCGCATACCTTGCGCGGTCGCCAACGGCCGCATGTCTGACAGAACCTGGAGAAGAGCCTCGTGGGCGCGGCCCATTCTGGCATGGGCGGTCAGAAATGTATCGTTCTTCGCAATGCAGTCGCAGCGCGACGCCTGGCGGATAGCCGCCCTCGGCGCCGAGCCATCGCGAGTGTCGGTTTGCGGAAATGTGAAGTTCGACCAGGATATTCCGCCGCTGTCTCCAGCGGAGAAGCAGCAGTTGATGAAGGCCCTCGGCCTGACCGAGGAAGACCTGGCGATAGTGGCCGGCTCCACCCACCCGGGGGAAGAGGAGCAGGTCGCGCGAGCTTTCAAAAGCGTGAGGGCATCATGCCCCCGGGCCAGGCTCATTATCGCGCCCAGGCACATTACTCGGGCGCCTCAGGTTATCCAGGCAATCTTGAGCAGCGGCTTGCATGCCCGCAGGCGCACGGAAGGCCCTGCGAAGCCCGACGAAGTAATCGTCCTCGACACGATGGGCGAGCTGGCTCGCATCTATGGCCTGGCGCAGGTGGCTTTCGTAGGCGGAAGCCTCGTGCCTGTTGGCGGGCATGACATCTTGCAGCCGGTCGCGCATGGCGTGCCTGCGTTTTTTGGCCCTCACATGCATAAACAGCGCGATGCCGCAGAACTCGCTTTACAGGCGGGTGTCGGTTTCCAGGTGAAGGATGCAGATGAGCTGGCTGGCGGAACGAGCGAGCTTCTCGCAGCTCCTGAAAAAATGGAGAAGATTCGAGCTGCCTGCCGTCAATTCATGGAAATGCACCGCGGCACATCCAGGCGCTGCGCCCGGCTCATCCTGGATGTCGCGGCGGGAGCGGCCCGATGACGCAGCGTGAAACAGAAGGGGGCGCTCTCACCTCGCGCGCTGCATGGAGGCTGCCGCGGTGGCAGATTTTCTTTCTCGAAACGGTGCGCGGCGACCGAAAAGGCGCAGGAAGCTTCCTGGTCCGCTGCGGGCTGGCCGCCGCATCGGCTCTCTACCGCGCGGCTGTCGAGGCCTATGTTGCGCTCCCCGAGATGCGCGTGAGGAAGCCTCTTCGGCTTCCGGCCAGAGTCATAAGCGTGGGGAACCTGACGGCGGGCGGCACCGGAAAGACATCGGCGTGTCACCTCATCGCGCGCCTTCTCTCGCAGCGAGGCGCCCGAGTGGCCATCTTGAGCCGCGGATATGCGGGCAGACGCGCAGGCGTCGTATCCGAAGGCAAGGGGCCCGTCATGAGTCCACGGCAAGCCGGCGACGAGCCCTATCTTACAGCGGCAAAGCTGGAGGGCGTCGCTGTCATCGTGGGAAAAGACAGATGTGAAGCCGGTCGCCTCGCCTGCGGCAAACTGTCCGCCCAGGCCATTATTCTCGACGACGGGTTCCAGTATCTCTGGCTGAAGAAGGATCGGGAGATTCTTCTCGTTGATGCGCTCGATCCTTTTGGCGGAGGCCCCGGCCGGGCGGGAAGGCTTCTGCCGAGAGGATTCCTGCGCGAGCCGATCTGCCACATGCGCCGCGCCCATGAAATCTGGGTCACTCATTCTGATCTGGCGCATCCAGCGGAGCTTGCGAGCTTGCAGAAGAAGCTTCGGGAACACCACGCCGCGGCTCCCATCAGGCTTTCTCGGCACAGGCCGGTCTCGCTTCGCGCCCTTGGCGAGGATGCAGATGTGGGGTTAGAAGAAATTCGCCGGAAAGCCGCGTGCGCGCTCTCTGCGATAGGCAATCCTCTGGCTTTCGAGAAAACTCTTGAAAGGCTGGGAGCGAAAAAGGTTGTCCCTGCGCGGTTCCGCGACCACCACGAGTTCACAGGCGAAGAGCTCGTTCAGCTTGATAGAGAACTTGACGGAGAGGTCGAGGCGATTGTGACAACCGAGAAAGATTCCGTTCGCCTTCCGCAGGTATCGCTGTCCAGGCCCGTGTGGGTGCTTGAGGTGAGCCTCGAAGTGGAAGATGCCGAGGAGGAAATAGTCGAGCGACTTCTGGGCGAGGGGCCTGTCCCGAGCGAAGCCGAGGGGAGATATGCCCCCGGCTAAGACGCCTGCCCGGCCAGGGCCTGAAGCAGGCCCCGGCATAGGGCCTGCCCGGCCAGGGATGGCCGACAGGAGGAACGCGCCTCTCGTATCGCTCATGCTGCCTCTCGTGGAGGCGCTGGGGAGGCTGCCTCTGCCGCTGCTCAGGAGATTTGGGGAGGCTCTTGGAACCGCCGCCTATAGGCTGGCGCCGCAAGTGCGCCGAAGAGTCCTGCGAAACCTCTCCATAGCTCTTGGGCGGGAGATCAGCGAGAGTCGCCTTCGTTCCATTGCGCTGGCGAGCATGAGGCATTTTGCGAAGGGCATTATGGAGTTCGCCGCCCTGGGCGCGCTGAGCCCGCAAGAGCTGGACAACCTGGTGAGGGTCGAGGGGTTCGAAAATGCCGAGCGGGCCGCTGCCGAGGGCACTGGTGTCGTAGTTGTAACCGCCCATCTTGGAAACTGGGAAGTGTGCGCGTCGAAGGTCGCCCTTTCCGGGTTCCCGCTGACGGTCGTGGTGCGAGACACCCATGATGCGAGAGTGACAAGGGCGATGGTTCGCATCCGCACCGGCATAGGGCTGAACCTGGTCTCGCAGGGGAGTTCTTACTGGAGCCTGCGACAGCGCCTCCGCAGGGGAGAGGTCGTAATCCTCCTGGTTGACCAGGGCGTGGGCAAACACGGCGTCTTCGTTGAGTTCTTCGGGCGTTTCGCCTCGGCTCACAGGGGGGCGGTGGCGCTCGCTATGGACACGGGCGCGCCCATCATATGCGCCTTCTGCCGCCGAGAGCCCGGCGATACCCACACATTGACACTGCATCCTCCCCTGGAGCTGCGCATCACCGGCGACAGAGAGCGCGACCTGCTGCGCAATACCTCGATGCTGGCGAAGATAGTCGAGAGGCAGATAAGAGAGCTGCCGGAACAGTGGTGGTGGTTTCACAGGCGCTGGAAGCACAGGCCAGCTTGGGAGAAAGCCATAACTTCAGACGACAAGAGCGACGGCATGAGATGAGTAGCGCTGGCGGTACAAAACGGCTGCTGATTGTGAAGCTCAGTTCCCTGGGCGATGTCGTTCACGCGCTTCCCACGCTCTGCGCGCTCAGGCGCAGCTTTCCCTCGGCGCGCATATGCTGGCTTGTTGGACCGAAGGGGTGGGAGGTTGTGGCCGGACACCCTTGCCTCGACTGCGCTTATGTTGTGGGCGTGCGGGGCAGCGACAGCGAGAAAGCGCGCTTCGTCCCGTCGTTTCCGAAGGCGGTTTGGGCACTGCGGCGCGAGAGGTTCGATGTCGCGCTCGATTTGCAGGGGCTCCTCAAGAGCGCTATCCCCTGCTGGCTCTCCGGCGCGCGGCTGCGCATCGGGTCAGAGAGAGCCAGGGAGGGCTCGAAGCTCTTTTACAACCTCCGGGTTGCTCCTTCCAAAGCCGAGTCCCACGCCGTAGAGCGCTGCCTGGAACTGGCCCGCCCCCTCGGCGCGCAAGAAGAGCCGCTGGAATTCCGCTTGCGCGTAAGCGGCGAATCGCGAACGTGGGCCGACAAGTTCTTAGCTGTCCGCCAGCCGGCGGATGAAGAAGGGAATCTCGTGGCTCTGTCCCCGGGTTCGAGCAAGCCGGAAAAGTGCTGGCCTGTTCAGGGCTTCGCAAAACTCGCGCAAGCTCTCAGCAAAGGCGGAGCCAAACTTGTGGTCGTGGGCAACGCGAGGGAGAAACCCCTTGAAGATGAACTCGCGCAAGCCTGCCAAGTTGAGCTGATTCGAGCAGTGGGCGAGACGACTGTCGCCCAGCTCGTCGGCCTGCTGGAACGCTGCGTCCTGTTTGTTGGCAACGACTCAGGCCCTCTTCACATTGCCGCGGCCCTTGGCATTCCCTGCCTGGCCTTCTACGGCCCCACAAACCCGCGCCTGACCGGGCCTTACGGCGAACAGCATGTCGTCCTTACGCCGCCTGGAGGAGCGCAGGATTTGAGTCTCATCAGTCTCTCGCAAGCGCAGGCAGCCTGCATCGAGCTCTTTCAGAGGGCTCGACAGAAGGTGAGGGCGTGAGCATAAGCTCTATTCTTCTAATAGAGCAGTATGGTCTCGGGGACGGCGTGCTCTGCACGCCTGCGCTCGAGGCCCTGGCAGCAGCCCATCCGCAGGCGCGAATCACGACTTACGCTTCGCCCCTGGTGGCGCAGCTCAGGAACCCTTGCCCTCTCGTGCACGAGATTATATGCGCCGGGGAAGAGGACAAGCTCCTGGGCCGGCGCTTCGATGCCACAGTGGATTTGACAGGCCGATTCAGAATAGCCCGTGTCTGCCGCCGGATAGAGAGCCCGATTCGCGTCGGTGCCCCCTGGTGGCCGTTCCGCCTCGGTTCTTCGTTGTTCTACACCCACGTGGTTCGAGACAAGCCCGGGCAGCATGTCGTGGAACACAAGCTCGACCTGGCAAGGCGGCTGGGGGCGCAAGTGAACGGTCCGGCGAGGCTGCGCCTGTGGCTGACGCCGCAGGCCGAGGAAGGCGCCCGCAGGTGGCTGGCGCAGCAAGGAGCTGGGCCGCAGTTGCTGGCTCTTAACATCGCGGTGGGGGGAAAGAGGACGGGGAGCCAGCGCGGTCGGCGCTGGCCGATCGGGGCGTTTGCCGAGCTGGCCGGGCTCGCCCGCAAGTCTCTGGGGCTTGAGCCCGTGGTCGTCGGCGGGCCCGAAGATGTGCCTCGAGCTCGCCAGCTCGTCTCGCTTGCATCGGAGCGCGTTCTCGCGGCAGCCGGGCAGCTCTCTATATTGGAGACGGCTGCTCTTCTGAAAAGGTGTCAGGCAGCGGTGAGCGGCGACACGGGCCCAATGCATCTTGCTGCTGCTGCGGGGGTTCCCATTGTTGCCATTTTTGGGCGCAGCGACCCAAGCTGGTCGGGGCCGTGGGGCGAGCACGACATCGTGAGCGCGGGCTTTGCTTGCAGCCCTTGCCGGGGAAGGCCGCACTTGCGTTGGCGGCCGTGTCTTCGAAACTACAGTTGCATGGCGGCAGTTCAGCCAGAGCAGGTTTTCTCCGCGCTTGTTCGTCTCCTGTCGCCGAGGATGCCTGGCTCCGGCGACGCAGCGGGAAAGCAGCCGTGACCGTCCTTCAGCTTCTCAAGGGACTTGAAGTAGGGGGGCTGGAGACTTATGTCATAAAGCTCGCTCGCGCTCTTTCCGGCGCCGGTCACAGGGTGATTGTCGCCTCGAGCGGCGGAGCTCTTCTGCCGCAGCTTGGCAGGGCAGGCGTGCGGCATGTTCATGTCTCATTCTCATCTGCGGCCGCCGCGGGCGCCATCTTCAAGCTGCGCCAGCTCATCAGGCGCGAGAAAGTGGAGCTGCTGAATGCTCACAATTGGACGGCGGGCGCTATCGGATACCTCGCCTCATATCTTGCCGGCATCCCTTATGTCTTGAGTGTTCACGGCGTCCGAAAGGATGTCCAGCGCTTCATGGTTTTCTACTGGGGGCAGAAGGTCATCGCGCTCAGCCCAGAAAGCCGCGAGCGGCTCGTGCAGCGCTGGGGCCTGAAAGAAGACAGGGTGGTCGAGAGCATCATCGGAGTTGATACGGAGATCTTTTCACCGCGCCCTCCCGATGAGAAGCTGCTCGCAAGCCTCGGCCTCGACCTGCAACCGCCAAAGATTGTGCACATCTGCCGTTTTCGCAGGACGAAAGCGGCTGTGGCTCTCGCCATGATTGACGCGGCTCCGATCCTGGACAGCTTATGCCCGGGCATTCAGGCGCTGCTTGTCGGGGGAGGAGTTCTGGAAGACAAGGTGCGCCGCCGCGCGCAGCAGATGAACGAAGCGCTGGGGCGCACGATGTATGTATGCACGGGCTCGCGCGAGGATGTGGCTGACCTGCTCAACCTCGGCGGGGTGGTCGTGGGCACTGCCAGCGTGGCCTTAGAGGCGATGTCGTGCGGCAAGCCTCTCGTCGCAGCGGGGAAGGCTGGCTTCTTTGGCCTCGTGACGCCTGAGAACTTCGAGCAGGCCCGCCGGTCTTGTTTCGGCGATCACGGCCACGCAGGTTACCTTCCATCCACGACCGCAGAAGCACTTGCCGAAGCATGTTGTTCAGCTCTGCGCGATGAGCCGCTGGCGAGGCGACTTTCGGAATTCGGTCGCAGGATAGCGGTGGAAAGGTTCAGCCTCGAAAGCATGGCTCGCAGCGTCGAGGCCATCTATCGCGAGGTCATCAGTGAAAGGGCGAGACTGCGGGGGTGAGCGCGAATCCGGGGCCGAGCATGTGGCCGAGCCCTTTACGGGGGCACGGCGAGCCCTTCGCTGTCTGCATGTTGATTCTGCGCGGGGTTTTTCGGGGGGCCAGCGCCAAGTTCTCAACCTCGCCCTGGGACTGCGCCAGCGGGGCCACAGCGTCGCGCTCGTATGCCCAGAGGGAAGCGCCCTGCGGCGCCGAGCAGATGCGGAAGGGCTCGAATGCTTTCGCGCCCGCATGGCGCATCCGCTGGATTTGGCGAGCGCGGCGCGGCTGGCAGGTCTTGTGCGCAACTGGCGGCCCGACATCGTTCATCTCCATACCGCCACAGCTCACTCCATCGGATGCTGGGCGTCTGTGATCCTGCGACTTCAGGCTGGCGTTCGCGCGGGCTGGGAAGGCCCGGCAGAGCTATATCCCGCCACACGCGAGCCGGAAGAGGTGGCGCGGCGGGCAAGGCATTCAGGCGACGCCGGGAGGCCCCCGTGGGTCCCGGCTTTCGTCGCGGCGAAAAGGACCGACTTCTCGCCGCGACCTGGCTGGCTGACGCTGCTCCGCTACTCGCGTCTGGTTGACCGGGTGACAGCGGTTTCGGGCGCTGCGCGTCAAGCGCTGATTCAGGCTGGCATTCCGCCTCACAAGATAGAGGTCATTTACAGCTCCGTTGACTGCGACCATTTTCGCCCAGACTGCGCTCCGGACCTGAGAAGGCAGCTCGGCATCCCGATTGACGCCCTCGTCATTGGAGTTGTAGGCCACCTTACGCCCAGAAAGGGGCAGCGCTTTCTTCTTCAGGCGGCCCCGGCGATACTCGAAAGGGTCCCCCGCGCTTGTTTCTTGTTCTGCGGAGAAGGGGAATCCAGGCAGCGTCTTGAGCAGATGGCTGCCGCGCTGGGAGCGTCGGAGCGGGTGCGGTTTCTCGGTTTCATGTCTGATGTTCGGCCTGTGCTTCAGTCGCTGGATGTGTTTGTGCTCCCATCGGAACGAGAGGCGCTGGGGGTTGCCCTGCTCGAAGCGATGGCAATGGGCAAACCGGTTGTAGCCTCCTGCGTGGGCGGAATAGCCGAAGCTGTGCAGCATCAGCAGACAGGTCTGCTCGTGCCGCCCGCTGATGTAGAGGCGCTGTCAGAGGCGCTCGTGACGCTTCTTCTCGATCCCGCCATGAGGAAAAGGTTGGGAGAGCAGGCCCGATTGAGGGCACAAGGCATGTTCTGCCTTCCCGCGATGGTGGAGAGAACAGAGGAGTTATACCTCCAAATCCTCTTGAGCCGGGCGCCACCTGCCAGTGGCCCTCATCTTCCGGGGCACTCACGCGGGCCACTGGCCGCCTGAGCGAAAGGCTCTCCAAACCTGCGCGGCCAATCGCAAGCCCTCGACGGGCGAGAGCGGGCGCCTGGTAACAGGTGCCGCGTCTGCTACCCTATGATATATGCTCAGATAGCCCTCGAGCATGTGCCCAAGGGTGTGGCGCCGCTCCACCACGCGCCGGGCCGCTTCCCCCATTTTCTTCGCTGCGACCTGCTCCTCCAGGAGTAGAGCCATCGCCCGGCCAAGTTCTACGTGGTTGTCAGGAGGCACAAGGAGCCCGCCTCCCTGTGACAGGAGCTCCTCCACCCCCCCTGTGCGTGTGGCGACGATCGGCCTTGCTGCTGCCATCGCCTCCAGAAGCGCCAGCGGCTGTCCCTCGTGCCTCGAGGGAAGAACGAAAAGCTTGCAGTCACCCAGGAGCCGCGCTATTGTCGGCCGCCTCTTCTGTCCAAGGAAGACCACCCGGTCCGCGAGCCCGAGGTCCTGGGCCATCCTCTCGAGGGAGGCGCGCATAGGGCCATCGCCAGCCAGGAGGAGCCGAAGCTCCTTTCTGCCCGAGGCCGCCCATGCCTGTAGCAGGATGTCATGGCCCTTCTCCCTGGCGAGGCGGCCTACCGCCAGCACGGAGGAGCCGGCTTCAGGGGGGGGCAGCGCTGCGAAGGTCTCAATTGGTACTCCGTTGGGCGTGAGGAACAACGGCCCGCGCAGCGGCAGCAGCTCCGCCACATCCCGCATGAGAGCCTCATAGCAGAAGGAGACTGCCACTGCCTGATTTGCGCACCAAGCGCATAGAGCGAGCTCACTGGCGAGACGTTTTTTCAGCGTGAAAGGCAGGGCGTGAAACGTCACCAGAAGGGGGCAGCCCGCCATCCTCGCCAGGAGCACCGCGTAGAGCTGGTTTCGGTAGGGCGAGTGGATGTGCACGAGATCGGGTTTGAAACTTCTGGCCTGGCGGCTGAGAAGAAGGAGCGCGCGCGGCAGCCTGGCCCAGAACGTAAGGCTGCCGCGGGCAGGGCCAGCCATGTAAAGCCGACAGATGCGCACCTTCCCCAAGCGGCGAAGCGCTGGAGTGGGAAATCTGCCGTGAGCCAGAACTATGACCTCATGCCCGCGGCGGTTGAGCCCGACCGCCAGGTCTGCCACAACGGTCTCGACGCCGCCTATATCGGGCAAGAAGCGGAAGGGAACCAGGGCAACCTTCATCACAGTCCGTTCCTACCATTTCTGCGGCGCGCGCGGCTTGACCTGTGGGCCGCAGGTGGCGCGAGCCCGCCGGCAGAAATCTGGGGCGGAAGGAAACCGCCAGGAGCGCGCTCACCGCGATTCTTGCACCTCGCCTCGAGATTGACGAGTCGGGCGACAGGCGGGAGACGAGAGGGAAACGAGATGGGAGGCGGATTCGTCCCACACGAAATAGAGTGGACAAGAGAGAAGTCATCGCGCTTGTGGAATTACTTCACTTCCAGTGGGGCGCGCGATGATTGGCATTTCTCAAGGCAGGCGGGCGGTTCTGTCCTCGACTTTGTGCAGCGATACATCAGCCTGAAGGGAAATATCTTAGATTACGGGTGCGGCCCCGGGTTTCTCATGCAGGGACTGATAAAAAGGGGCATTCCTTGTGAGGGAGTGGAACTCGCCGTCTGCGCGGCGCAGGCGGCGAGAGCGAGGCTCTCTCCTTATGACAAATTCGGAGGGGTGACAGTTGTCGAAAAAATGCCGACCCCCTTTGAGGATGAGCGGTTTGACGTTGTCTTCCTGATAGAGACTTTGGAACATCTTCTGCCAGATGAGCTTATCGAAATCCTCGAAGACATTCGTCGAATCCTCCGGAAGGGAGGTTATATCGTCGCGACAACTCCCAATGGGGAAAATTTGGAATCCAGCAAGGTCATCTGTCCAGATTGCGGTTGCATTTTTCATAGGGGTCAGCACCTGAGTTCCTGGACAACTACCGGGCTGTCGTCGCTGATGGAGAACGTCGGCTTTGCACGGGTTGCTTGCGAAGCCACGAAATTCGGAGCCAAAAGGGGACTGAGGAGGAGCATATCGCATGTCTTGAGGAAGATAAGAAAGAGAAAATGTCCCCACCTGATATATATTGGCCGCAAGTCCGCGCGCAAGTAGCACGGGAGAGCAGGCCAATACCCTCTCGGGGGCCCCGATCCCTCCTCGGGGCGGCGGACCCGGAAGGAGGTGGGGCGTACCATAACACAAGGGCTTCTTCGCAGCAGCCAGCGAGACAATATGGCAGCCTCTGAACTGTCCGGGATGGTCGTGGAGAAGCTTCTGAGAGCTGGGACAGGGACGCGGCCCTCTGTGAAGTTGGTTCGCTTCAGGGAGCGACTGGCAGTCCTGAAGGATTACCGGGCCTGCTCGCTGCCAATGCGCGCCCTCGGACGGTGGCTGATACGGCGAGAAATGAGAGCATTGGCCAGGCTGGAGGGCCTGGAAGGCGTTCCCCGATGCCTCGGCAGGCCAGATGCTCACTGTTTGCTGACCGAGCACATCGAAGGGCGATCCGTTTTTGAACTCGGGCGCGAGGAGATGCCGCCCAATCTTCTGGAGCGGCTCGGGCGGCTGATTGACCAGGTGCACGCCAGAGGCGTCGTTCACTGCGATGTGAAACACCCTGACAACCTGATAATATCGCCGGACGGTCAGGTCTATCTGGTTGACTGGGCGGCGGCTCTTCTGAGGCCGCGGCCTTCCAACCTGCCCGGGCGCTGGGTGTATAGAATGCTTGAGGCGGACGATCTCAAGGCTGTCCACAAGATGCGGTATTATGTGCTGCCTGGCCTGAGCCCGGAGGAGTGGGAGATGGAGAACCTGAGCACAATGTCTCCTCTCGAGCGAATCGCCAGAGCGGTTCGGGACGCCTCCCGCGCCGCCGCAAGATGGGCTTTGTCAGGCTGTCAGAAAGGCTCGCAGCAGCACAGGTGAAACGGCCGGTGGCGGAACCACCCCGGGTGATGAGGAGTTCAGCCGAATAGCCTGGCAGTCCGCTGGTCGGCGGAGCCGTGTCGGCAGCACGGTAGCACCGCAAAGCCCCGGGAGCGTATAGCATGTCCTGGACACCGCGCATGAGACGATTTACAAGTATGTCTGGAGCGGGGGGGTCTGGGTCCCGTATGATACCGATGTGACCGCTTTCGAGTATGACGGCAACGGGAACATGACCAGGCAGACGCTCAACGGTCAGCAGGTCACCGACATGGCCTACGACTGCGAAAACCGGCTGACACAGATTGCTCTCTCTGGCGACGCGACAGACTCGTTCAGCTACTGTGGCAATGGCCTTCGGCGCAGCAAGGTTGACAGCCTCGGAACGACGAACTACTACTACGATGGGGACGACATCATTGTCGAGTCGGATGGGGCGGGAAACTTCCCTGTGAGCTACACCTATGGGGCACTGGGGCTTGTAACCGAGATCACGCATCCGAGTCCGTGGGAGTGGTACCCGTGGTGGCACCATGCCGACTTCGTAGGCAGCGTGCACCTGCTGACCGACTGGGGTGGCCAGATCCACCAGACCTACCTGAACGACGCCTATGGCGTGCCGCTGAACGACCAGGCCAATGCGATGACGCCCTTCCGCTACGTGGGCCAACTGGGCTACTATAAAGACCACGACCACCGCATGATGCTGCTGGGGGCGAGGTATTATGACCCCTACATCGGCCGCTTCATCACGCAGGATCCGATTGGATACCAAGGGGGAATGAACCTGTATGCCTACGTTGGGAATTCGCCGGCTGCGTTGGTTGACCCGGCCGGGCTCAGGGGTGGGTGCCTCTGGTTCCACTGGGAGGATCTGACCGGCAGTGAGAGAGCAAGGATAAGGGCAGCGGCCCTCGCCTTGGCAGGCACGCCGTATCTGTACGGCGGTCATGGGCCGCGCGCCCTCGACTGCTCGCACCTCGTCGCTCTCGCGTACCGAAGCGCGGGTTTCGACTACCGTTACTGGTCAACATCCGAGACGCCCGACGAGCATCTTGCTGCTGTTCAGCAGGCTGCCGTGGGAGACGTCATCCTCTGGCGAGGCCACATGGGGATTGTGACGGATCCCAGCCCAACGTCATGCACCTTCATGGCAGCTCGCCATCACGGCGAGGTAGCGGGCACTTCGTCCCACGCGCCTAAGACGTACTGGGGAAAACGTAGCCACAGGTTGCTACGTTATCGGAAGAAGAGGTGTTGCGTCAGAGTGGACGAAGCGTGTGTGGCGCGAAGGGGACAGCAGGACGAGTGCTGCTTGGCGTGGGAGCACCGGTAGCGTTCGGGGGCAACACGTATGCAACGCGAGCGGCTACGGATGGGCATGTTGGGGATCGTTCTTGCGGTCTACACGGCCTTCGCTGCTGCTGCCGGTGTGCCCCCGCGGGCTCCGCGCAAACTGCATGCAAGGTGCGTCGCTTGCTTCAGTAGAGGTAGCGCGGTAGGACAGTTGGGATTCCGGCCCGCGAATCCCGATTCCGGTGAGATGACCGTTCCGTCTTCCTTTGCCATCTCACGTGATGGCGAAATCGCCGTCGCTGACGCCGCGAACGGAACGGCGGCCATCTACTCCAAGCGCGGAAGATTCGTGCGGATCGCGTGGCGTGCGGGTCAACGCTTTTTTGGGCTGACCGGCGTCAGATTCATGCCCGATAAGTCGCTGCTGGTGTGCACGGGGACGCAGTTGCTGCGACTCCGTGCCGGCGGCGGCACGCCAGAGGTGGTCTTCGGAGGCAGGATAGGTGGCCCGCTGATACGGTCAGAGTCATACGGCTCAGCGTGGATTCAGGTGGACAGTTCCGGCGCTATCTACTGGGTAGAGGAGCGAAGGGGCGAACCGGTTGAGGGGGGCCTCCCGCGTTGCCTCGTCAAACGACGAGGAGGACGCGTTGAGGTGTGGCGGGGGATACGCGACTTCGCTGTGACCCCTGCGGGGAGAACCTTCGTGGTGGGACCCGACGGCGCGGAACTCCCGCGGAACTCGGTAGTGATCCATAGGCCCCGGGGTGTGTCCGGCTTTCATCTTATCGGAGCCAGCCGCGCAGGCGTGTACTTTACGTGGACCGGCGGCCGCGGAGAGGGGTTGGGGCGAGTCTCCGGCGTTAGCACCCTCCTGTGGGACGCGCGCCGCGACATCATGTGGCCCGGCGAACGGCTTGTCTCGGATCCAGAGGGGGGTATCGGATACTGGATCGTGGACTATCACGTCGCGCCAGACGGAGGTGTTTACGCCATGGCCGTCGCCCCGCAGCGGCGAAAGGGATATGTGTGCATCCTTGAGCTTTCCGAAACTGGTTAGGTTCGGACGGCTGGATGCCACGTCAGCCGCGCCTGAGACGGCCGGACCGCCCCATTTGCCCACGACGCCGAAGACCGCCTGACGACGATCACCTTCCCCGATTTGACCTCGAACTCCTTCGTGTACTACGGCAATGGGCTGCGGCGGAGCAAGATAGACAGCATAGGCACCACGAACTACTATTATGACGGTGGCGACATCCTCGGGGAGACGAATGGCGCGGGCCAGTGGCGGGCCGCCTACATATACGGCGCGCTGGGGCTTGTGAGCGAGCGCCTCAATCCGGACGAGCAACTGGGAACCGCGGAGTCGCTGTGGTATCACACGAACTTCATAGGCAGTGTGCACGCGCTGACCGACGCCACGGGAGTCACCGTTGAGGCCTACGATTACGACGCCTACGGCATCCCGCTGAGTACGCCGGCTGGTGTGACGAACCCCTTCAGGTACGTGGGCCAGTCGGGGTACTACAAGGACCCAGACCACAGCCTGATGATGCTGGGGGCGAGGTATTATGAGCCCTACATCGGGCGGTTCATAAGCCAGGATCCCATCGGATACGAGGGTGGGCTTGACCTCTACGCCTACGTCGGGGACAATCCGGTGAGTTGGCTGGACCCATCTGGGCTCGAAAGAGTCCCCGGGGAACTGGCTGATGAAACGGCCTACAAGGCGTGGTTTGGCTTTATATACAGATTCGTCGGAGAGGACTACAGCCAAGCCTACAAGTGCCTGCCAGGGGTCAACCCTACCTACAAGATCAGGCCCGACTGCTCCGGCACATACTCGGCTGCCGTGTACTTCGGCGCGCAGCAAGACTTCTCGCCGTATCTCACGTCAAGAGGACTCGCGAAATGCATGGTCCCCAAGCGGCTCGACCAGATCGAGACGGGCGACGCCTGGATCGATGCGGGGGCGCATGTCGTGAGCATTCTACGCGTCTACAGAAACGAGAAGAACCAGCTCACCGACGTGAGTGTCCTGGACGCTCCAGGGCCCGGCCGCAAGATCTACGTCACGAAGGTACCGTTGAAGCGCTTCCTGGCGTGGTGGCCTTCCACGCGCTTCAGCTCGTACGGGCTTCCCGTCAAACCGCCGCAGAAGTGCGGGCTGCGAAAGGGTGAGCCGTATCCCTGCAAGTGTCGATAGCGTTCGAGCGCGTGCGTCCCGGCTGCGGTTCGTGTTACTATGGAACTGAACGTCTCTGGGATGCCCGGCGGAGTCCGTGTGCCATCGCCGTCAATGCTGACGTGGCCCGGCGCGCAGCACCCGCGCAACTGCGAGACAAACGAGGCATCATATGGAAGTTGGTCCCCGCGCGTCAGTCGTCTGCATCGCAATCATGACTGCGGCTGGCTGGTTGAATCGCGCGCATGGCGCGGAGCAAGCAGGGCTACCGAAGCTGGTCTTCGCCAGGCAGTGCTCTCTGTGGATTTGGGACCAGCGCGGTAAAGAGACGCGCTTGACGGAGGGTTTCCAGGACGCGAATCCGGCTGTCTCTCCAGACGGGAAGACTGTGGTATTCGAAAGGCGAGAGCCCTGCCGCCACGCGGGAATCCTCGGCAGACTCTCGTGTGCGCTCTGGGTGCTCGCGCTGGATTCCGGGGCCGCACGCCGGCTGCTGCGTGCGCCGGGGGATTGCCTTACTCCCTCCTTCGATCCTGGGGGGAAAGTGGTCTACTTCGACCACGTGTGGGCCTACAAGCCACGCGATCGTCGCTTAGCGCAGTGGCGCGAGTCCATTGGCACCGTTGACCTCGCGTCGCGACGATGGGGGGACCTAAGGCCTCTGACACGGCATGTAGTCGAGTACGAAGGACGACAGTACGCGTTTCCCCTCGCGACGGCCGATGGGAGGTCCATCCTGTGGTCGCCCGTGCCGCATGAGGGTGGGACTGCGCATATCTACGCGGCTCACACGGACGGCTCCGCAAGGCGGGTGATATCCGGTCCCCGCCGCCGGCAGCACGGGGGGGACTATGCATACTATTTCGCCGTTCCCTCGGCTGGCACGGAGAGCCTCGTCTGCCTCCGGGGCGGCGAGGAGTACGGAGCCATTGCCGCTATTGACCGCTCGGGGCACGAGCTGTGGCACAGGACGATTGCTGGCCTTGCCGAATACGCCCACCCGCCCGCTGTTAGTCGGCGCGGGGCGATAGCGTTCGAGTACAGGGACAGCGACCGAGCGGAGATATGGGTTCTTGAGCGCGGTGGCGAAACGCAGCGAAGGATCATCGCGGACGCTTCTCAGCCTGCTTGGGTTCCGGGGCCATAGGCGGCACAAGGTCTGCCTGCCAACGGCTGTTGAAACCTCCAAGAATGGACCAGGAGGTACCGCTCAGGCCACTGGGGTACGCGGAGCGCCCAGCGGGTGAGCGATCTCCGTGACCGGGGCGCGCGGGCACTGGGATCCCGTCGGCAGCCCGATGGACCTTGCCAACGATGAGATCGGTCGCCAATGCTTCACTCTGCAGGGGACCTGCGAGCAGGCGTGCGCGGATAGCTTTCACAAAGGTGCGTTGTACGTCTTGCCGCGCCGGAACTGGAGTCCCTAGGAGGACGTTTGGCCCTTGGGGGTCTCCGTTGTGCGTGAGGCCCCGGAGACACTTCGGTGACACATACGGGAGCACGGTCAGACATGCTATGGGTCTTCTCGACGGTCGCGGCAGCAGCAATCGCGCTTGCGGTCGGTTGGAGGGTATTCGAGTGGGTGCCGTCGGACCGCGCAATTGCTGGGGAGTGCGCTCTGGCTTTTCTCCTCGTCTGCGTCGGGGTCGGCGCGGTCTGGGCGTGCGAGCGCCGCATCTGGTCGGAGGCGCCCGAGGCCAAGTCCGCTGTGCTTTTCGGATTTGTCGCAAACATTCTTGCGGTCGCGCCAAAGCTTGGCTTTCTCCGGTTGCGCCATGGAGCAGCGTTCGATCCTTTCCAGGGCTGGGGGTTCGATATCGCACTGATTCTTCTGGCAGGATGCGCCGGGGTCGCGCTTGCCGCGCGCGCGATGATCCGGTCGCGGTGCCTTTGGAAGCTTCTCGGTTTGCTGGGACTCGTCCTCAGCCTGACACCTCCCATCCTTGCACATCTGGTCTATCTTTGGATTCTCGGGGCGAAAGGGCTCCGCGACCTCTTGTAACGGGGCGTGAGCGCATCGTGCAGGACAGCCGTGACTGCCACGCCTACGGCATCCCGCTCACTACGCCAACCGGTGTGACGAACCCCTTCCGCTATGTCGGCCAACTGGGCTATTACAAGGACCCCAACCACCGCATGATGCTGCTGGGGGCGAGGTATTATGATCCCTTCATCGGCAGGTTCACCACGCAGGACCCGATAGGGTATGCGGGGGGGATGAATCTTTACTCGTATGTCGGCAACAGCCCGGTGAGCCTGGCCGACCCGTCGGGGCTGAAGGGCGCTGGCGGCCTGTGGGAGAGCCTCAGGGCGGCTTACGCCTTCGTTACTCACCTGCCGCGCGCGGGCGTGCGGGGAGTCGTGCACTTCTTGACACGCGGGGCACGTGTGGACCCGAACCTCAAGCTGTGCCCCACGGTGCCCGTGCACCCGAGCCCCCCCAGGACACCGACGTCTGGGTTTGGCAGGGGTTCACCGAGGAGTACGAGAGCGCACCTCGAAGGGCGGCCGCCTACATCGACAAGCTCGTCATGGACCCGCTGTACGCTACGGCGGGTTGGGGTATAGTTGGAGCGGGGATCGGGCGTCTGGGCAAGGCGTGCGAGGCCGGGGAGGCCGCTGGTGCGGCGCGCTTTACGCCGGATCAGAGCGCGCTGGTGCAACTCGCGGAACAGTACCGAAAGCGCGGCGGAGTAAGCATGCAGCAGGCGCGGATTTTGGAAGAGTGGGCGCAGGAGTACGGCCTGGCGTTTCGGTATCACCCAGGCCACGCCAGCTCAAGATACTGGAATCGGCCGCATATCCATCTGGGCCCGGTGCAGCACATCCCGGTCAGGTGAGGCCAAGGGACGTAATGGGAGCCATAGAGATAGCACGGGAGCCAAGGGGGGAGTGCTACGTCAAGCTCCTGGACCTGTGCGCCGAGCACTGCTCAAAGTTCCTGCTGGTGGTCCAGGACGGGGTTGAACTTGCCGAGGAGGGCAAAGTCCTGCTTAACGAGCTGGCGGTGTTCCTCCTCCGAGAGAAGCGCGGTTACGAATGGCCGGGGACGGGTTTCAAGGACGACGCGACTAGGGCACGCTACCGAGCGCTGTTCCCTGCGGAACGCGCACCTACCATCCTGACCTACAGCCTGGGCGAGGATTCCAAGCGCCGTCTCCAGAGCGCGGTCACCGGACTGTACGACTGGCAACAACCGCAACGTCCGGAGGACCTGTGTTTGCTCCGCGAGGATGAGAGCCCTTTCCTCGTTTCCGTTGCACATGAGCGTGAAGCATACATCGAGGTCCCGAACGGGGTCGAGAGCGAGGTGCGCTCCGGCCTCATCAGGATCGGCGTGGAGATCAACGGGGAAGAGCCGGATCTGGACCTCCCTAAGGAAGAGGCGCGCGCCGTGGAGGAAGTTCTTGTGGGGGTGTCCGAGGGCGTGGGCTACAAGCCAGATCTACATGAGGTCCTGCTGGCTTGGCGTGACCTCGTCCTTGAGGTCGAGAGTGGGTATGCGCAGCCTCTGGAGCACTACGTCTACGACCTTGAGGTGCGAGACCTACTGGAGACAATCCTGGAAAACGTGCCGGGCCGCACCCATCGGAAGGTTGCGGAGTGGCTTAGCTACTGGGACGAGAGATTTGACAACGCGACCCGGGAGGGCCGGGGGCCCCTGACCCCACAGGCGACGAAGGAAGGCCAGCCCTGGTGGTTCCGCATTCCCAGGAATCTGGGTGCGGAGCTCGAGGCTGACCTGATAAGCAAGGGGCTCTTGTAGGCGAGCGACCTGCGCGTCGGGCAGTAAGCAAGGGGTGTCCTGTGTGCCGCGGCAAGGTTGGCAGCCTCGGGACAACGAACTACTACTACGATGGGGATGATGTCATTGTCGAGTCGGACGGGGCGGGGAACTTCCCTGTCAACTACAGCTAGGGGGCTCTCGGGCTCATAACCGAGATTACGCATCCGAGTCAGTGGGAGTGGTACTCCTGGTGGCACCACGGCGATTTCATCGGGACCACGCGCGTCCTGAGCGGGACGAGTGGCCTCGCGCACGAGACCTATGATTACGATGCGTACGGCATTCCGCTGAACGACCAGGGCGGCGCGCTGACTGCCTCCCCTTCGGCTTCGCGCGGGGCGGGCAGGGCAGGCCCGTTGTTCCGACTTGTGGTGACCGGTGCAGAACGATCCCAGGTTCGGCTTCCTCCACCGCTGAGAACTCGAGCAGTCGCCGGTCGGCAGCGACTGCCGCGGAAACGCGGTTGGTTCGCGCTCACCCCGCTATGAACCCGCGACCTGGCGTTGAGATGAGGCCCTCGAGGCCAGCCTGGAGTGGTGCGCCGGGCGACCAGAATGCCGAGAGATCCGCTTCAGAGCCAGGCTGAAGGGGATTTGCCGCTCCAGTCTGGACGGCCATGTCTTCTTTTCCCGTACGAATCCTGCCCCCGCTACCATCTGAAAGGAAGACCTGTCGCCATCGGCGGCCGGGCTCCAGAATCGCCTCGAGCGCCAGCAGCGGCCTCCCCGGTGCCACCGCGCAATCCTGCTCGCCTCCATCTTTTCCTCAGAGCTGCCGTAGGGACTGCGCGCGTCTTCCCCTGCCTGGGAGGAGAGAGAACAACCTGCGAAGCACCACGACGCTATACAACGCTCCGACACGGGCCCCCGCCTCCAGCTCCCCACAGATAGTCGCCGGCCTTCGCGGGCCGTAGTATCAAGGCATTGGGCGTCGCCCTGCGTGGCATGCCGCCGCCACGCTCGTGGGCATCGAACCAGTCCTGGCGCGGCGGTCGCGCTCGCAATTCTCAACCTTGCAGGGTTGTAGTGAGCCGAACATCCCCATGTTCAGGGCATTGCATGCGACCTGAGCGATGAGCCGAACTTCTCCCATGCCGCTGTGATGAGGTCACGCAGGATCGCGTCGGTGTCCGGGATAGCCCATTTCACGCCGCGTATCCACCGCACCTGCCCGTTTTCGTCAGTCGCTACCTCATAACCGTTGCCAACGGCGCGGAGGAGCGGCACAGTGGGTGTGGAGACGTCATACCTTGGGTCGGTCTCCGCCGCCGCCCCAGGAAGTATGCCATACCCACCGATCAGCGATGGGCCGCTGCCGTCGAGGATCAGGCCGCAGTTGGCAAGGATTTTGGGGGAATGGCTCGGGGCGAAGACGAGGCCCTTTAGCCCTATCTGCCCTACCAACTCTGCGACCGGCCTCTGCGCTTCCAGAGTCCCAATGCAGCTTACTACGGACAGCTCTGGAAGTGTGCCGATGTACACCTTCAACACTGTGGTATTCATCTTCAGTCTCCTTTGTAGAGGATTGATCCAAGAAATTCAACGGTTGTAGGAAAGGGTTACGTAAGGAAGGAGAAATGGGGGGATGAAGCAGGGGTACGAGGGGAGGGAGAAGGGGGAAGCTGTACCCTGACCGCCCTGGCGAACGGGCTCCTGGCGTTGAGGTTGGTAGGGCTGCGGCGGCGTCGCAGGGTCGTTTTGGCCGCCGCGCGGCCCTCTTTTTAATAGCACGCACCGGCCGCTTTTGCCACCTCGGCTAACTCTTAAGCGATGCTGGCCTGCGGAGGATGCTGAGCACCCTCCAGGAAGGCAGAAACCTGCTTGCGAGCCAAGGAAACTCCTCGCGCCAGGGCAAGGAAAAGCGGGCTGATACGGGGAATCCCGGATCAGTCTTGATAAGCCCGTGACCGGGCCTGCGCCTGACGGGCCGCACAGCAAGCCCTCGCAAGGCGACAAGAGAGATCACCAAAATTCTCTGCCCGGTGCTGTGGGCTTGCCCGTGACGGCCAGACGGGGACGTGCGGATGAGATGGCACGACTCTGGCGGAGGGAAGCCATCTCGGCCCGGCGAAGAGCGCTCAGGGTGCGGGGCTTGCGGGCGCAGCGCGAGAGCACTATCGCAGGACAGTGGGGAAGCAGGAGAATGTGGGCGCAGGACCACCCGAAGTGTACCTTGATTCACCCCCCGATTTGCCCATGGTCGCTGAAGCTCGACATGACAAGGGATGATCGCATGAGCGTCTTTACCCAGAACGTCGATGATCCGGCTGTGTGCATTGTCCGCACCGGTCGCGGTGAACGCTTGTCCCAGAGATTGGCCGGTCTTCTCAATCCGGTCGATCCTGCGACCTTCCACCAGTTTCGGCTGCGGGCCAATGCCGATGTTGAGTTACACTACCACGACGTGGATGAATACTGGTGGTTCACGGAAGGTAATCCGAGAGTGACCTTGCGCAGCCCTACGGGGCTGATCAAGGAGTTTGCTCTGGAGCCTGGCGACATGGTCGCCTGCGTGCGCGGCGTCGAACACACCCTCAGGGCGGATCGCGAACTGGTGTACTACCAGTTTTCGAGTGTGCCGACCGGGGGCGAGCGCCAAGGGCACCTGACACGCCAAGTCACAACCAACACGCGAGTGAGTGATCTGGCCCCGAGGAAACGAAGACCCGGGTAGGCGCCCTGGCCACGGCGAGTCGGTGAGCGCGTCTGGCCTCGTCCACCGCCCGTGAGACCGCTTTGAAAGGCTTCTGACCTGGGTCCCGTGCGAACGGGCAAGTGCAGCGGGGGAGTGCGGCTGGGGGCTGGTTGAGCGAACCAGAGGCAAGCCAAAAGGGGCGGTAGAGGTGTCTCATTGCCGTTTGACAAGGACAACCTGGCCCAAGTGACCTGGCATTGGAACTGCGCGCCGGAGTGTTGGGCGGGAACGGCAAGGGGCCGGTACTTTTCGAACAACTTGGCACGGGTTCCGGGAATGAGACAACTGATCGTGGCGATGGCCGCGCTGCTGCTGTTCACAGTAGCGGCAGCACGCAACGAGGACGCGGCAGCCGGGAGCGAAGCGATGTTCAGCGTATCCCTCGGGGAACGGCAGTTGTTCCTGGACGACCATGGCGTGGCGAACATCGACAATCTCAAGTGCACTATGCACCAGCCGATGAAAAAGGGCGCAGTGGTTCGGCCTGACAAGGACCAGGGTGAAACCGTCTTCCAGATCCGCAGCGCGCCGTGTTGGGATCGTGATGCGCACGTTTTCAAGTTCGCAGTGGCGGGCACCGGAGGGCCCACTACCGTCACCACGATCTGGGAAAGCACGGACGGGCTCCACTGGCGACGAGGGGCAGTGAGCGATACGCCGTTCTACTGCGTGGTGTATGATGGGACTGATCCCAATCCGGCGCGCCGCTACAAATCGTTGAGACATACAGCGCGAGGGCTGGTTCCGATGGTATCCCCAGACATGGTGACCTGGACCCCATTGGAGGCTGAGCCGATCTCCTCGTCCGACGAGTACAACCTGTCGTTCGACGAGAAACAGCACCTGTTCATTGCCACGCCCAAAGTTGGCGGCCCGCATGGCCGCTCCGTTGCGCTGGCCACGAGCGAGGACTTCCAGAACTGGACCGACTACGGACTCGTGTTCCATGCCGATGACCTGGACCAGGAACTCGGCCGGAAGAACATCGAAGCGCGACTGGCGGATCCGAGACTGCTTCAGCCGTTCCACAATGACCCGGCCGCGTACAAGGTAGACGTGTACAATATGGGCGTGTTCCGCTACGAGGGGGTCTACTTAGGCTTGCCGCCGATGTACCACGCAACCGGCCCGATTCCCAACTACCCCAACACCGACGGCTTCCACCTTATTCAACTGACGTGCAGCCGCGATCTCAGAACATGGCAGCGCCTGGGCAACCGCGCGGCGTTCATCGGCCCCTCGGCGGTGGGCGAGGGCGCTTATGACCTGACGCAGCTCATCGGGCCCTCCAGCGCGGTCCTCCGTGCAGATGAGTTGTGGTTCTACTATACGGGCCTCAAATACCGCGCAAGCTGGAAGTACGTCGGCGAATACCCGCACGGGAAGATGGTGCCCCTTCCTGGTCTCGACGCTGATGGGGGCGCTATCTGCCTGGCGGTGCTGCGGCGGGACGGCTTCATTTCGCTCGATGCGGGCGGCGACGGAGGTACCGTGGTCACCGCACCTTTCCGAATGTCCGGTCACGCCCTCTTCGTAAACGTGGATGCGCCCAAGGGTGAGCTGCGCGTTGAGGTCCTGGGCAGGGACGGGAACGTCCTGGCGGTTTCCGCTGCCCTCGTTGGCGATTCGCCGCGCGCGCGGGTGAAATGGAAGCGCGGCAGCGTTGCCCGGCTGAGCGGCCAGATGGTGAGGCTGCGCTTCGCCCTGCGCAATGCCAGCCTGTACTCGTACTGGTTGGAGTGATCTGGATGCCGGACCCAGACACGCAGGGGGCGGCGCCCGAGGTGACTTCGCATCGAAATTGCCCACCTCGTCCACATTTCCGCAGTTTCGACCTGTGGTGAGCCTGGCCGAACCACCTGTGCTGAGCATTGTCGAAGCATGCCAGGATGTTTTCCTCCACCACCCTCAGACAAGGCTTCGTGTGGCAAGGCAACCTCGGCGGGAGGGCTTCGGCGCTGAAGCACCGAAGCAACAGTAGGACCGTATATCAAAGCGTTGGCTTTCTGTCACCCTGAGCGCCAGCGACTCGTGCTACGCAGCGAAGCGCTGCTTCGCAGAGTAGCAAGGGCCTCATGACGGCGAGATTTCCTTCGACTTCGCTCAGGGCAGGCTTCGCTGCGCTCAGAATGACAGCGGCGACAATACGGGTCTTGTTACAGGCTCTAAGGATATTGCATTCTGACGCTGCGAAATCGCGAAAGCAGGCTAAGCGATGAGGCCCCTGGTCGGCGCAATCCTGATGATCCCGTTGACGGCTGCGAGCGCGGCCGGACGGCCCGGCGTTCTGTCCTCGCCCACGTCAGGCCTGTGCGCACTGGCGCTGGCGGCGGCTGGCGCCGCCGATAGCCCCCAGCCCATTGCGCGCTTGACGCTAGGTACACCGCTCTCCGGGAGGGTATCAGCATGGTAAGCCCTCTGCACGGCCTGCGCCGGCCTCCCTACACGCTGCCGTCCGACATTGTCTATTTCCACGATTGGCGCTACGTATATACCGGCAACTTCGGCTGGCATGGCCCGGACGGCAAGCCGCCGGCATTGATCGGCACGGAGCCGGTGCCGCCCGTGCGCATGATATACCAGGACATGCCGCTGGGGATTCGCCTCGCGGCCCAACCTGCCCAGAAAACCGAGCCGGTAATCTCCGCCGAGTCAGTCGGCGAGCCCTTTCTCGGCAGCCCAACGTGCATCCACGACGAAGGGCGCTACCGCATGTGGTACGAGTCCGTGCCAGTGGAGGCTTTCGTCCCTGGCGCAACGGAGGCGTACAATCTGTTACGCTATGCCGAGTCTGAGGACGGCGTGGACTGGAAGCGGCCATCCCTCGGCGCCGTCGAGTACCAGGGCAGTCGGGACAACAACATCGTGTATGGCGGCCCCGTCACCAAGGGCTTCGGTTACCACGGCGGGAGCGTGTTCAAGGACCCCTCCGCGCCGCCGCACGAGCGTTACAAGGTTTTCCACATGGGCACCCTGTCCGGCGACGCGCTGGCCCGCTACCGCCAGCAGCGCCCGGGCGAAGAAGACCCTTTCAGCGAGGACATGCCGACCGTACCGGCGGTCTTCGGCGGCGTCTCGCCGGACGGTCTGCGGTTTACGTCCCTGCCTGACCCCCTGGTAGCGCAGAGCAGTGATACGCACAACGTCTGCACTTACGATGTCGCGCGCGGGAAATATGTTGCCTATATGCGCTCATGGTACTTCAACCGACGCACCATCTGCCGGGCGGAAGCCGCCGATTTCCGGCGCTTCCCGCTGCCGGAGCAGGTCTTCTGGCCCGGCCCGGCTTGCGCGCCCTACGAGTTGTGGTATGCCAACGCCAAGACGATGATGCCGGGCACTACCGACTATCACGTCATGTTCCCGTTGCTGTGGAGCATGGCGGACGACAGTCTCGAGTTCCACCTTGCCACCAGCCCGGACGGCATCGTGTGGAACTTCGTGCCCGGGGGCGCGGTCTGCAAGCCGGGTCCGCTGGAAGCGTGGGATGCAGGCATCGCGGTGGCTGGTGTAGGGCTGGTGGAACTGCCGGGCGACCGCATCGGCGTCCTCTACACTGGCACGCCCGTCCCCCACAAGTACCCCCGCCGGCCGCCGTTTGGCGCCCTGGCCTGGGCATGGTGGCCAAAGGGTCGCCTGGTTGCGCTGCAGGCGCCATTGGAGGGTTCGTTCGCCCTCTTTGCCTTGCACGTCCCACGGCGCACAGTGCGCCTGAACTTCCGCACCAATCCCGCCGGTTACGTGCAGGTCGAGGCGCTCGGGCGCGACCGTCAAGTGCTGCCCGGCCGCAGCTTCGCCGACTGCGGCTACCTCACCGGCAACCATCTCGATCACCTTGTCACCTGGCGCGGGCAGGCCGACCTGGGCCATCCCGAAGACGTCCCGGTCACCCTGCGCTTCCGCCTGCGCAACGCGGATGTGTTCAGCGTCGAGTTCAGATAGCATCTGCCCGTTCTTGCTTCGGTAGTGCGCCGGCTAGCGGACTGCCGAAGCGAAGTACCCATCGCGGCCCGGCTTCAGCGCTGAGACACCGGGGCAACAGAGTTGCATCTCATCGCGGTTTCGGCGCGGTTTCGTATATCAAGCGCATCCCCCCGCTTGTGTCATTCTGAGCGAGGCGAAGAATCTCTCGTGTGGGCTCAGGGTGAACTCCACGAAGGATCTCTCTTGTCGCGCGTGGGGAAGCGCCGACCTGCCGCACCCCGAACCCTCCCCGCGCCGCAAACTTGCGCCCGCGATCACGTAGGTACTCGCGCAAAGGCAAGACGCGGCACACGCTTCTCCATGCTCGCGAGGACTGTTTCGCGCGTTTCGATCCCAGTAAGGTTTGCCTACCAAAACGCTCTGGCATCGAAATCCGCTGACTCGTCCGAAGCCCCGTTGTTTCGACTTGTGGTGAGAGAAACCGGAGCAAGCCAGTCGTTTCTCTCCACCGAGCCGCATTTTGAAAACACTCTCTGTATCCAATTATCCTTTCGTAAAGACTTCAATTACCTTGTCTGCTACCTGCTCTGGGGTGAGTTGGTCTGTATCAATTTCATATTGAGCGGCGCGTTTGTAGAGAGGAATCCGCCGTTCTAAGACTTGTGTCACCTCTTCGGTAAATGCCTTGCCACTGGTTAATGAGGGCCGTTGAGTGTCTCCTTGAATACGTGAGACGATCGTCTCTACGGAAGCCTTGAGCCAAATGATGCGGGCGTTTGCTCGCAAGGCCTCGGTATTCTCAGGCCGCTCAATAACTCCCCCGCCGGCGTCAACAATCGTATTGTCAAGCTGCGCCAATTCCCGCGCCGCTTCGGACTCCATATCGCGAAATGTTGGCCAACCATGCTTCTCCACGATTTCTGGAATGGACATGCCGGCCTTGTTCACGATTCTCGCATCCATCGCGATATACTGCATCCCGAGGCGCTCCGCGACAAGCGCGCCGACGACGGTTTTCCCGGCGCCGCGATATCCGATCAGGACGATGTTCACGGCTGCAAGTGTTCCATAAGCACCCGACGCATCACTTCGATAGGTGCAGCAACGCCGGTGAAATGTTCAAACTGCAACACCGCCTGGTTGATAAACATCTCAACCCCGGGAATGACTGTACAACCGCGAGACCTGGCCTCGGTCAGCAGTTTTGTTTCGAGGGGCGTATAGACAATATCAAAGACAACTTGTTCGGGCCGGAATAATTCGGCAGGAATCAGGGAGGCATTTTCGTTGGGATGCATGCCGATCGGCGTGCAATGGATGATGACTCTTGCGTTTTCCATCGCCGCTGCAAGTGATTTCTGAGTCAGCGGCTCGGCGTTGATGGCGGCATTCGTGCCGTTCCGTAGATCGGCCGTCAATCCCTGAAGCAATGTCTCATTAACATCCAGAATTGACAGTTCCCGCAATCCGGTTCTTCGAGCAAGCGTAAAGGCAATCGCCCTCGCTGCGCCGCCCGCGCCCAACATCAAGATATTCTTGGCCTCGAGATCAACACCTGCATCAACGATAGCCTTTAACGCACCTGGTCCATCCGTGCCCAAGCCGATTAGCTTGTCTTGCTCATGGATCACCGTATTAATCGCGCCGATGGAACGGTCCACCTCCGCTACCTCATCTACATATTTCATGGCTTCGATCTTGTGGGGAATCGTCACACTTAAACCGCGAAAGTTGTTTATGGCCCGTACGCCTCTCAATGCACCTTTCACGTCATCTACCTTGCACGCCACGTAGATGAAGTCCAATCCCAAAAACTCAAAGGCGGCATTGTGAATTGCAGGTGAGAGGCTATGCGCGACTGGATTGCCGATGACTGCACAGACCTGAGTGCGGAAGCTAATGGATCGCAAAGTGTTCACTAGCCTATACTCCGGCCATTTCTTGAAGCAAAGGATGGCGTAGCTTCTGGAGCAGTCGGGTTTTTCGACGAAGTGCTTTTTTGCCCATTACCCGAAAAATCCAGGCGACCATGGATGCCGCTTGCA